>Ga0256405_10000155_pt1 | contig 221585 bp, 211 predicted proteins | sample RumenRJG_02DNA_FD_189096 | JGI IMG/M metagenome (GOLD analysis project Ga0256405, IMG submission 189096) | Bovine rumen microbial communities from Lethbridge, Alberta, Canada - RJG_02 | ecosystem: Host-associated > Mammals > Digestive system > Stomach > Rumen | place: Canada: Alberta...
CGCCCCTGGCGCCGCCCGTGGTCGAGCAGCCGCCGGAGCCGGAAGAGGAAGTTCCCCCGGCACCGCCTGTGATCGAGCAGCCGCCGGAGCCGGAAGTCGAAACGCCCCCGGCGCCGCCTGTGGTCGAGCAGCCGCCGGAACCGGAAGTCGAGACGCCCCCGGCGCCGCCCGTGGTCGAGCAGCCGCCGGAACCGGAAGCGGAAGTTCCCCCGGCGCCGCCTGTGGTCGAGCAGCCGCCGGAGCCGGAAGCGGAGACGCCCCCGGCACCGCCCGTGATCGAGCAGCCCCCGGAACCGGAAGCGGAGACGCCCCCGGCACCGCCTGTGATCGAGCAGCCGCCTGAGCCGGAGGATGACGAGGAAAAGACCATCCTGATCCCCGAAGGCGACGAGGAGGAAGAGGATGGCCGGACCATCGTCGGTACCCGGTACAATCCCGCGATGCTTTTGCGCATCAGCACCGGGGAAATGTTCCCCCTGAAAAAGGAGAGGACCGTCCTCGGCCGGACGAGGAGCAAGGCGGACCTGGCGTTTATCGACAATCTGAAGATCAGCGGCAGACATGCGGAGATCTGGAAAAAGGGCAGTGAATACGAGCTGCGCAACCTGAAGCCCACGAACGAGACCGTGGTCAACGGCCAGCTCCTGGAGCCGAGCGGCAGCGCGGAGCTCACGCCCTGTTCCGAGATCTTACTGGCGGACGAGGCCTTCTTCCTGCTGTACGGGGACGCCTATGACCGCGTCTTTGACGAGCAGAAGATCTGCCTGCTCAAAAGCCGGGATACGGGGGAGACCCGGGTCCTGGCGGAGGACAGCCTGCCGCTTGACCGGCACCACAAATGGGCCGGCGACGTGCTGGGCGACCAGCGCATCCACCGCAGCGGCCATGCGGAGATCTACCGGGAGCATGGGCGGATCTATCTGAGAGATCTGGGCTCCCGCCACGGGACCTTCCTCAACGGCAGGCGGCTCACCCCGAACGAGGGTGTCGAGCTGCATGACAACGACATCCTCGCCGTCGTGGATACGGAGTTCCTCTATTATGAAATCAAAACAGGAGCGTGAGGACATGGGAAAGAAATTGCTTGCCTGTCTGCTCATCGCGGCCTCAGCGCTGTCGCTGACGGCCTGCGGGTCCAAGAAGCTGGACAAGGACAGTCTGCCGCCGCTGCCGGAGGAGAACGCCCGTCCGGCCGCCCAGGCGGCGGAGCCAGCGGCGCAGACCGGCACCACGCTGAGCCGGGCCAATCTTCTCTATGAGGAGACGCTGGAAAACGGCCTTCACATCCAGGTCTACCCCGAGGGCGAGCTGGTCCTGGAGGGCGGCGACGTGGAGGAGAACCTGAAGAACCGGAACATCTTCAAGGACTATGTCCCGAACATCACCACCCTGAACCTGGGCGACGGCGTGGAGATCGTGGATGAAAAATGCTTCCAGGGCTGGGACAAGCTGACCAAGGTCATCCTCGGCAACAGCGTGCGGGAGATCCGCTACGCGGCCTTTTCGGACTGCAAGTCGGTCACGGACGTGTCCTTCGGCAAGAACGTGCGCATCATCGACGACTATGCCTTCACCGGCTGCAAGGCGCTGAAGGACGCGGTGCTCTCGGCCTCCGTGGAGAAGGTGGGCAACTACGCTTTCTCCCAGTGCACCGCTCTGCAGAACGCCCGTTTCGGCCCCAACATCACGGACATGGGCATCCAGATCTTCAACGGCTGCCTGGCCTTCGCGGACTTTCGGACCGGCTCGGATATCTCGGCCCAGTCCTTTGAGAACAACACCTCCATCGTCAGCCTCTCGCTGGAGGACACGGTGACCCAGATCGGTGACCGGGCCTTCTCCGGCTGCACGTCCCTGCGCACCATCAACTGGTCGGGGGCACTGGAGCGGATCGGGGGCTACGCTTTCTTCGGCTGCTCCAAGCTGAAGCTGGTGGACATGGACAAGTGCGGGGAGCTGCGCATTGAGGACAGCGCCTTTGAAGGCTGCTCGGAACTGACCACGGCCATCCTCGCGGAAGGGGTCACCCGGGTGGGCGCCCGCTGCTTTGCCGACTGCAAGAAGCTGGACAAGGTGGTGCTGCCCCGCTCCATCCAGCAGATCGGGGAGAGCTTCCTGTCCAACACCGAAAATCTCCGCATCCTCGGCTATCGCGGCTCGGCCAGCGAGTGGTACAACATCAAGACCGTGACCACCCTCAAGGAGGGCGAGAGCGGGAGAAGCTCCAAGTGGCACTACGGCGCGGGCACCACCACCGTCACCTACGATATCAAGGACTGATCCCGGCAAAAACTGAAACGATCCAATCGGCCTCCTGCTGCATTTCCCTGTAACAAATGACACCGCGGCGTGTATAAACAGGTGAAAACAAGCAGTACAAACAGAACGTCTACGGGAGGTACGAGATGAATCAGAACAGGATGAAACAGGCACAGGCGCTGGAAAACATGGAGATGGAGGACGAGCTCTCCGCGCGTGAGCTGGAGGAGATCGCGGGCGGGAAAATCAGTCTGCATATCAGAATGTGGCCGAGGGTCACCGAAAAGCCGCATGGAGAGGGGCCGCGTCCCAACTGGAATCCTTTCTCCACGCTCCTGCCCCGGGTCCCCGCCGGACACGGACGGGCCAAAGCCTTCTAAGTTCTCCAAGCAAGAATAACAAGTGCCGCAAACCCCGGACGCAGAAACGCGCCCGGGGTCGGCGGCGTCGAGGAAGAGTCAAATGGAACACACACTGCAAACTCTGCCGGAGCGCTTTCCGCAGCTCAAGCTGCCGATCCGCGCCGGTATGCGGGGGACCCCGGAATACAAAGCGGCGGTGCTCCGGGGCGAAGAGGTGCGGGAGGAGATCCCCTTTCCCTTCAGTCCCGGGGACAGCCTGACGACGGCGGAGACGCCGGCGGGCCCTGCGGAGATCCTGTTTCTCAGGGAGCGGGAGAGCTTCCTGCGCGCCTATCGCGCCCTGGGCTATCGCTGCGAGCCGGTGGAGATCGAGGACTCGGTGGGCGCCGCCGCGCTGCGCGGTCTGATCGACTGGGGAAAGATCCGCGGCCATAAGGCGGAGTATCTCGCCGCCGGCGGGCAGGACTGGGACGAGGAATTTGCACGCTTCGCGGCGGACAAAAACAACTATCTCAGCGCCCTGATCCTTCTCAGCGGCGGGGAGTACAGCCATGTCCCGGCAGAGGACGTGGGTCTGGACCGGGAGACCTGGCTGGACCGTTCAAAGACCATTCGCAAATACCATGAGCTGACGCATTTTGTCTGCCGGACCCTGTACCCGGAGAAGATCGACGTGATCCTCGACGAGGTGCTGGCCGACCTGATCGGCCTTGTGGCGGCCTTCGGCAGCTATGATACGACACTGGCGAGGCGCTTCCTGGGTTTGGAAAACGGCGCCTTTCGCGAGGGCGGCAGACTCTCGCACTATGCCGGGGCCGAGGAACTCCCCGCTGCCGCGGCGCGGGCGGACGCACTTATCGACCGCTACGCCGGGGAGCTTGAAAACCACAAGACGCAGGACGTGTTTGCCCTGCTGCTGGAGCTGTTTTAATCCCCGAGAGAGACCAGGAAAGGAACATGCAGCATGAACATCAGCCTCTCCTATTATTCCGGCCTGGGAAGGAGAAAGAACAACGAGGACTCCGTCTCCGTGCTGGAGAGCCCGAACGGGCTGCTGGCCATTGTGGCCGACGGGCTGGGCGGACAGGACAACGGGGAGTATGCCTCCCGCCAGGCGGTGAAGACGCTCAACGACCTGTTGGCCCATGAGCCCATCTCCTCCCGGAAACTGACCCAGGCCGTCCTGCAGGCCAACAGGGAGATCGTCTCCCTCCAGGCCGGGCGCCCCGGCGCCCAGACCACCATCGCGGCTGTCTGGCTCGGGGAGGGCTTCGCGGAGACCGCCCACGTGGGGGATACCCGGATCTATCAGTTCCGGGACGACGCGATCATCTATCAGTCCACGGACCACAGCCTGGCGCAGCTGGGCGTCATGGCGGGCGACCTGAAGCTGGAGGACATCCGCAACAACAAGGACCGCAACAAGCTGTTCCGCGCCCTGGGCGACCGGCGCACGCCCAAGGTGGCGGAGAAGCTGCTGGACATCCTGCCGGGAGACCGTCTGCTGCTGTGCAGCGACGGCTTCTGGGAGGGAATCTGGGAAGAGGAGATGCTGCGCTGCGCCCGCCTGACGGACAGCGCGGAGCCCTGGCTGAGGAGAATGCGGGAGATCGCCGAGCCCGCCGCCAGCGACAACAACACCGCCATTGCCATCGTCATCAACGGATAAGGGGATCTGTATGAGCAAGTATTGCTATCATTGTATGCTTCCCATGCCGGAAACGGGGATGCGGTGCCCGCACTGCGGGAAGGTGCAGCAGGCAGACTGCGCAAAGCATCTGCTGCGGCCGGGCACGCTTCTGCGCCAGCGGTATCTGCTGGGCCGGTCTCTGGGGCAGGGGGGCTTTGGCATTACCTATATCGGGCGGGATCTGCTGCTGAACATGCGCGTGGCGGTGAAGGAGTTCTATCCCAACGGCTATGCCTACCGGGACCACGAGGTGTCCGGCGCCATCACCGTGACCGCCAGCGGCCAGGACTTCTTCCGGGCGGGCAAGCAAAAATTCCTGCACGAGGCCCAGACGCTGGCCCGCTTCTTTGAGGAGCCGGGCATCGTAAGCGTGCATGATTTCTTTGAGGAAAACAATACGGCCTACATCGTCATGGAATATCTCGACGGTGTGACCATGAAGCGCTTTGTCGCCGCCAACGGGAGGATTCCCGCCGACGTGCTGATCCGGGTGACGCTGCCGCTGATGCGGGCGCTGGGAAAGGTCCACGCCCAGGGCATCATCCACCGGGACATCAGCCCGGACAACATCATCGTGCTCCCCGACGGGACATTGAAGCTGCTGGACTTCGGCGCGGCGCGGGAGATCGGCGGGGACAAGAGCCTCTCCGTCATGCTCAAGCCGGGCTACGCGCCGGAGGAGCAGTACCGCAGCAAGGGCCGGCAGGGCCCCTGGACGGACGTATACGCCCTCTGCGCCACCCTGTACTATTGCCTGACCGGTGTGCGGCCGGAGGAGTCGGTGGAGCGGGCGATGAACCCCAACAGCAACCTGCGCCGTCCCTCCGAGCTGGGCGCGGTTATATCGCCGGAGCAGGAGAGCGTGCTGCAGCGGGGCCTGGCCGTGCGGGCCGAGGATCGCTATCCCTCCATGGAGGCTCTGGCCAACGCCTTCAGCCGCGGGGAAGACCCGCGGCACCAGCTGAGAATTGAGACCGGCCCGGCGGTCGTTTCTGCCGGCAGAGGGGCGGCGGAGGGCGGACAGACCGTCCTGACACAGGCGGCGGCTCACGCACAGGACCTGACCGCCATGGCCAACGAGCCGGCGGAGCCCGGCCTCACCCAGGCAAAGCGGGAAGTCACGGCGGAAGATGCGACCTTCTATTCTCCGGGGGATGCGGCCTCCGCGTGGGCCTCGATGGATGCAACCGTGGCTGCCGGCACGGCGTCTGCCGCCCCCGCGGGAGCAACGGTGGCCACGAGCCCGGAGTCTGCGGCGCCGCAGCAGCGGAAGAAAAAACGTTCGTTCCTGCCGGCGGCCGCGGCTGTGGCCGCGGCGGCGGTGATCGGCGGGACCATCTTTGTCGTCCAGGGAAAGAAGCCCGCCGGCGTGGCAGAGCTTCCGCCGGCCGCGGGGGACGCGGCCGTGGTGGAGACGGCACCGGAGCTCACACCGGAACCCACCCCGGTGCCGACCCCCGAACCCACGATAGAAGTGCTCTCACCGGAAGAGCAGGCCTACCGCGACGCGGAGGCCCTGCTGACGGCGGGGAAGCCCGCGGCGGCGGGACTGGCCTTCCACAAACTGGGCGACTACGCCGACGCCGCGGAGAGAAGCCGGGAAGCCTGGCTGCAGGCGGCGGTCCATCAGCACATCGCATCCGCGGAGAAATACTCCATCGGCCTGCTGTATGACGGCTCGGTCATCCGCACCGGCAACAGCCTGAGCTTTATGGAAAACGTCGTCGCCATCGCCGCGGGGGGCTACCACAGCCTCTATCTGCTCTCCGACGGGCGGGTGTCCGCCTCGGGACTGAACACCCACGGCGTGACCGACGTGGGCGACTGGCGGGATATCATCGCCATCTGCTGCGGCGAGAGCCATGCCATGGGCCTGCGCGCTGACGGCACGGTGGTGGCGGTGGGCGACAGCAGCTTTCAGCGCCTCGAGGTGGACGGATGGACAGACATCGTCGCCATCGCTGCGGGTGAGATGCACTCCGTGGGCCTGCGTTCCGACGGCACGGTGGTGGCGGTCGGCCAGAACTCCAACGGACAGTGCGACGTCTCCGACTGGACGGATATCATCGCCATCTGCGCCGGACGCTGGCACACCGTCGGCATCCGCGCCGACGGCACCTGCGTGGCCACCGGCTGGAACCAGGACGGGCAATGTGAGGTCTCCGACTGGGAGGATGTGGTGGCGGCCTGCGCGGGCGAGTACCACACCGTGGGTCTGAAGGCCGACGGCACCTGCCTGAAGGCCGGCTGGAACAAGAGCGGGCAGCTGGATGTGGACGGCTGGAACGGCATCAAGGAGCTCTGCGCCGGGCGCTATCACACCCTCGGCCTGCGGGGCGACGGCACCTGCGTGGCCACCGGCTACAACGAGTTTGGCATGTGCGACGTCAATGACTGGGTGAACATCGGCCTGGGAGCGTAGTGCGGCGCCATGAAGAAAGGGGTTATCGGCGGCAGCCGATAACCTTTTTCTATATAAGAGATATTGAAAAATTTCGATATGCAAGCTATACTGGTATGGAAGAGAAACCTCTCGGGGAGGGATTGGATGAACAGCGACTATCTGCGCGTATTCCGCGCGTTTTCGGACGAGCGCCGTCTGCGGGTGCTGGAGCTTTTGCGCCAGGGGGAGCAGTGCGCCTGCGTGCTGCTGCAGGAGCTGGAGATCTCCCAGCCCACGCTCTCCTACCATATGAAGATCCTCTGCCAATCCGGTATTGTAAAGGAGCGCCCCGTGGGCCCCTGGAAGTACTACTCCATTGACGCCGAGGGCTGCGCCTACGCCCAGAAGCTGCTGCAGGCGCTGAGCTTCGGCGGGGAGAGCGTGGAGATCCGGCTCATCCGCGCGCTGGGGCACCTCGCCCGCACACCGCAGGAATCGGAAACGTGCGTCAGTCCCTTTGCCGGCGCCTGCCGTTGCGTCTGCTGAAAAATGTGTTATCATAGAAAGGAAGTATCCAGATGAAAAAGTTTGCCGTGTTCAGCGGGTTCCTCGGCTCCGGGAAGACCACCGCCATGATGGCGCTGACGAAGTACCACAGCGCGCACCGGGGCAGGACCGCCATGATCTCCAACGACCTGGGCCACGGGGTGAACCTGGCGGACAACCGCCTGGCCAGGCTCTGCGGCTGCAACGCCTCGGAGATGACCGAGGAGTGCATCTGCTACCAGAACGAGAACCTGGCCGACCGTCTCAACGCCTATTACGACGACGGCTGCGAGCTGGTGATCTCCGATATCCCCGGCTTCGGCGTGGGCGCGCTGGAGCACGTCTACCACGGCCTGGCGGAGAAATTCCCCGGGCAGTTTGAGCTGGCGCCCTTCACGGTGCTGGTGGAGCCCGACACGGTGGAACTCCTGCGCTCCGGCGCGGGCGGCGATCTCCGCTATCTCTATGACACCCAGCTGGTGGAGGCGGATCTGATCGTGCTCAACAAGTGCGACCTGCTGACCGGGGAGCAGAGGGCGGCGGATCTGGCCTGGCTGAAGGAGCACTATCCGCTGGCCGACTGCATTGCCATCAGCGCCCTCAAAGAGGAGGGGCTGGAGGCGCTGTCCCGGGCCCTCTCCGAGGGGGAGGCCTCCATGCGCAGGCCCGATATCGGCTACGGCGGCGCGGCCTTCATGGCCGCCATGGGACACATGAGCGAGTACTATCTCCAGTATCACGCGGCGGTCTGCTGCAACGACTTTGACGGGGATGCCTATCTCATGGATCTGGCCGCGGCCGTGCAGAACGGGGTCAGAGAGGCGGGCCGGGAGATCCCGCACCTCAAGCTGCTGGCCTGGGAGCCGGAGGGAGACTTCGGCAAAGTGGACCTGCTGGGCACCGGGCGTGAGATCCAGGTGGTCCACCGCTTTACGAAACCCTGCACGGAGCTGGCCGTGATCCTCAACGCCAGCGCCGACTGTCCCGCAGATACGCTGGAAGCGCTGATCACCGGCACGGCCAAGGCCGTCTCGGACCGCTATCAGCTGGAGCTGATGCTTTTTAAACAGGAATGCTTTGGAATGGGTGAGTAAACATGTCTCAGCCCCTGCGTGAAACCCGCTCGGTCTGTCCGATCTGTCTGAAAAATCTGCCCGCGGCGCTGACGCGTCGGGAGGATGGGGTCATCCTGCTGGAAAAAACCTGTCCGGAGCACGGGGCCTTCTCCGTGCCCGTCTGGCAGGGACGGGTGGACTTTGACCGGTGGCTGCTGGGCACCGGGCCGCTCCCGACCGGGAGCGCCCTGGGCTGCCCGGAAAAATGCGGCATCTGCCCCGAGCATGAGATCGGCACCTGCTGCGCTCTGCTGGAGGTCACCTCGCGCTGCAATCTCCGCTGCCGCTACTGCTTTGCCGACGGGGGCGGCGGAGAGCCGGACCCCACACAGGAGGAGCTGAAGGCGGCCATCCGGGACATCGCGGAAAAATGCGGCGGACCGCTGCTGCAGTTTTCCGGCGGGGAGCCGACGCTGCGGGACGATCTGCCGGAGCTGGTGCGCTATGCCGGGGAGGCCGGCTGCAGCTATACCCAGGTCAACACCAACGGCATCCGTCTGGCCCGGGACCCGGACTACGCAAGGCGTCTGAAGGAGGCGGGGCTGGATATCGTCTTTCTCCAGTTTGACGGGACGCGGGATGAGATCTACGAGACCCTCCGCGGCGCGCCGCTTTTGGAGACGAAGCTGGAAGCCATCCGCGTCTGCAGCGAGCTGCGCCTCGGCGTCACCCTGGTGCCCACGGTGGTCAAGGGCGTCAACGACGGCAATCTGGGCGAGCTGGTGGCCCTGGCGGCGTCGCTGGCGCCTGGGGTGCGGGGTATCCACTTCCAGCCCGTGTCCTATTTCGGACGCTACCCCGAGTCGCCGGGAGCGGAGGACCGCTACACCCTGGACGCGCTGATGGCGGACCTCAGCGACCAGGCGGGCATCCCCGTGGAGAGCTTCATGCCCTCCCGCTGCGACCATCCGCTCTGCGGTTTCCACGCGAGCTTTCTCATCGAGCCGGAAGGTGCGCTGCGCCCGCTGTCCTCCATCGCCCACTCCGCCCACAGCCGGGGCTGCGCCCGGGACAACCGGGAATATGTGGCCCGGCACTGGCGGCGCGCGCCGGAGGAGTCGCCGCCGTCGACTGATTTTTCAAAGGAGATGGACTTTGACACCTTCCTCTACCGCCTGCGCCACAACAGCCTGACGCTCTCGGCCATGGCCTTTCAGGACGCCATGAACCTGAACCTGGAGCGCCTGCACCGCTGCAGCCTGCACGTCTACGATCAGGGGAAGATCAAGCCCTTCTGCGCAAAGTACCTCTCCGCCTGGGAATAAAACCGGGAAAAAGAGCCCCGGAAGCAGCTTCGTACTGCTTCCGGGGCTTTTCACGTTTGGCCTCAGAGCGCTTCCATGTAGCGGACCATGGCCTCGGCGGCCTTCTTGGCGCCGTCCACCGCGTGGACCACGGTTTTGGCGCCGGTGATCACGTCGCCCGCGGCGAAGACGCCGGGCTTGGTGGTCATGTAGTTCTCGTCCACCAGCAGGGTGCCCCGCTCACCGGCGAAGAGCCCCTCGGTGGTGCGCACCAGTTTGCGGCGCGGCACCTGGCTGATGGAGATGACGGTGGAGTCGGCGTGCATCTGCACGGGCTCCTCCTCATAGCCGACGATCTGGTCGTCCTCGTCAAAGATGGCCCGCTTGAAGACCGGACCCTCGTCGGTGATCTTTTCGATCTGCATGCCGAAGACGAACTCCGCTCCGTCCAGCTCCGCGTAGGCCACCTCACTGGAGGAGGCGGTGACGTTTTTGCTGCGGGCGTAGAGCGTCACGTGGCGGGAGCCGTTTCTCAAAGCGGTGCGGGCCACATCGATGGCGGCGTTGCCCATGCCGATGACGGCCACGGTGTCGCCCAGCTTGTGACCCTGGGGGTTTGCCAGGTAGTTGAGGCCGAAGTGCACGTTGCCCAGGCTCTCGCCCTCAATGTCCAGGGTGCGGGGCTTCTCGGCGCCGGTGCCGATGAAGATGGACTTGTAGCCGTCGCGGAACAGATTGTCGATCATCAGCACCGCGCCGATGGTGGTGTTGGTGCGGATGGTGATGCCCATCTCCTCCATCCGGGCCTGGTAGCGGTCCAGGGTGGACTTGGGCAGGCGGAATTCGGGAATGCCGTACTGGAGCAGGCCGCCGATCTTGCCCTTCCACTCAAAGATGGTGACCGGGTAGCCCTGCCGCGCCAGCTGGATGGCCACGGTCATACCCGCGGGGCCGCAGCCGATAATGGCCACCTTCTTGTCCTTCTTCTCCGGGGCGGGGATGGTCATGCGGTCGAGATACATGTCGGAGATATAGGCCTCGATGCTGGAGAAATGGACCGGGGTATCCTTCCGGCCGCGGATGCAGTTGCCGGCGCACTGCTTTTCATGGTTGCAGACGATTGCGCAGACGGCGGAAAGGGGGTTGTTCTCAAAGAGCATCTCGCCCGCCTCCATGAGACGTTTCTGCTTGAAGAGCTGAATCACGGTGGGGATGGGCGTGTGGACGGGACACCCCTTCTGACACATGGGGTTTTTGCAGTTGAGGCAGCGGTTTGCCTCTGCGACGATATGCAGCGCCATGGCTTCTCCTCCCTGATACGTTGTGAAGTGAACAAGTTATCTGCTCTTATTCTAAAGAAATCCTGCGCGGTTTGCAAGGGCTGTCTGCCGGATTTATCCATAAAAAAAGTGACCGCGGCAACGCGCGAAAAGGAATGGCCGGGTTTCTTGCACTTTTCGCCGCTTTTCGGTAAGATAGAAGACAGAAGAAAAAAGGAGGACACAGCGATGATCCATCTGGAAAAAGGCCCTGTCTTTCTGGACGCGGCGGGCAGACGTTCCGCGCAGGTCCCCGGAGCGGAGAGCAAAGCGCGGCAAAACACCATGGCGGCAAGCATCCTCCGCGCCCACAGCGAGGGAGCGGCGGACGGACTGCTTCGCCTCAGATTTGACGCGCTGGTCTCGCCGGACAACAACTATGTCTCCATTCTGCAGAGCGCCCGGGCCGTGGGGCTGGAGCGCTTTCCCGTCCCCTATGTGCTCACCAACTGCCACAACTCCCTCTGCGCCGTCGGCGGCACCGTCAACGAGGACGACCACGTCTTCGGCCTGGACAACGCCCGCCGCTGCGGCGGAATCTTCGTGCCGCCCTATCGCGCGGTGCTGCACCAGTACATGCGGGAGAGAATGGCCGGCTGCGGCAAGCTGATCCTGGGCTCCGACTCCCACACCCGCTACGGCGCCCTGGGCACCATGGGCGTGGGCGAGGGCGGCGGCGAGATCCTCCGCCAGCTGATGGGCGAGCGCTACGAGATCGCGGCGCCGGAGGTGATCGCCGTGGTGCTCACGGGCGCGCCCCGGCCCGGCGTGGGCCCCTGCGACGCGGCCCTGGAGCTGATCGGCGCGGTGTTTGACAGCGGCTTCGTGCGCAACAAGGTGCTGGAGTTTGTGGGCCCGGGCATCGGGAACCTGGATATGGACTACCGCATGGGCATCGACGTGATGACCACCGAGTCCGCCGCGCTCAGCAGCATCTGGTGCACGGATGAAAAGACGCGGGAGTGGCTGGAAAAGCACGGCCGGGGAGAGGAATACCGGCCCCTGGCCCCGGAGGGGATCGCCTGCTACGACGGCGCCGTCTTCCTGGACCTGAGCAAGGTCGAGCCCATGATGGCCCTGCCCTTCCACCCGTCACGGGCGCTGCCCATCCGGGTGTTCAAGCAGGACCCGGCCAGGTATCTGGCCGATGTGGAGCGGGAGAGCAACGCCATCAAGAGGGACCCCGAGCGGCCCTTCCACATCCTGGACAAGCTGCGCGGCGGAGAGCTCTGGGTGGACCAGGCCCTGATCAGCGGCTGTGCCGGCGGCATCTTCGGGAACCTCGCCGCCGCGGCGGATATCCTGCGGGGCCATGTCATCCCGGCGGGCGGCGCGGGCCTGGGCGTCCACCCGGCCAGTCAGCCCGTGATGATGGAGCTGATGCGCCAGGGCCTGGCGGCGGACCTGATCGTCGCGGGCGCCACCCTGCGCCCGGCCATGTGCGGCAGCTGCTTTGGCGTGATGGACGTGCCGGCGGACAACCAGCTCTCCATCCGCCATGTGACGCGCAACTACCCCAACCGCGAGGGCTCCAAGCCCCGGCAGGGACAGATGGCGGCGGCCATACTGATGGACGCAAGGTCCATCGCGGCCACCATGGTAAACGGCGGCCGCCTCACCGGGGCCGACGAGCTGGACGTGGAATACCGCAGCTACGACTACCGCTTTGATAAACGCATCTACGAGGGCCAGGTGCTCGACTGCTTCGGCAGGACGGAGCCGGACCGGGAGGTGCGCATGGGCCCGAACATTGCCCCCTGGCCGGAGATGCCAAACATGAAAAAGCATCTGCTGCTGAAAACCGTGGGCATGTACGAGGGCTCGGTGACGACTGACGAGCTGGTCCCCTCCGGGGAGGCCACAGCCTGGCGGTCCAATCCCGAGAAGCTCTCTGCCTTCACGCTCGTAAGCAGGGATGCGGACTACGTTGCCCGCAGCCGCGCCCTGCGCGCGGCCCGGGACGGGGAAAAGGATGCGGAGACCGCGGCGGCGCTGAAGGCGGCGGCGGAACAGCTGGGCTGCGGCGAGGACGAGATCCTGATCGGCGGTCTTGTGGTCAGCGAGAAGATCGGGGACGGCTCCTCCCGGGAGCAGGCGGCCTCCAACCAGAAGGTGCTGGCGGGCCTCGGCAACCTGGCGCAGGAGTACTCCACCAAGCGCTACCGCTCCAACTGCATCAACTGGGGTCTGCTGCCCCTGCGGACGGAGGAAAAGCCGGACGTGCGGGTGGGGGACTGGCTGCTGGTGGAGGATGTGGCCGGGCGGCTGGACAAAGCCGGGGAGTGGTTCGATCTGCCCGTACTGGGGGCGGAGACCACCGTCCGCGTCACCCTGGACGCGCTCACGGACAAGGAGAAGCAGATCCTCAAAGCGGGCTGCCTGATCAACTATTACAGAAGCCTGAAACAATAAAAAAACAAGGGGCGGATTCGCAACTGCTGCGAATCCGCCTCCTGCCTCTCCCGTTGGAAGAGGCAGGAGAAGTGCGGGAGGGGCAAGCCCCTCCCCTACGGCTGCCTTTCACGCTTTCACGGCGCACTCCGCGCAAAAAGGGGCCCGGTGCTTTCGCACCGGGCCCCTTTTCACGTGGTGAAAAATCAGTTGTTGCGGTAGTAATTGATGAGGCAGCCGTCCACGATGGTCTGGCGCTCGGGATCGGTCAGCGCGCCGATGGAGCAGGGGAAGGCGGTGACCGTGCCGTCGGGCTTGACGGCGTAGGCGGTCAGATCGTCGTTCTTCTCCAGGATGGCCTTGCGGAGACCGGGGACGAAGATGTAATCGCCCAGCTCAAAGACCTCGGGGTTCTGCACCAGGAAGGGAGTCATGCCCCAGTTGATGCAGTTGGAGCGGTAGCGCTTGGTGGCGTACTGTCTGGCAAAGTTGGCGGAGGCGCCCATGACGCGCTGGCAGGAGGCCGCCTGCTCGCGGGCGGAGCCGTCGCCGGGCATGTTGGCAAAGATGGTGGAGCCGATGTCGGTGCCCTCGGGGTCGACCTTCAGGCCCGCCTTCTCCAGGGCGGCGTACACAGCCTGGATCTCCTCGGAGAGACCCTGGCCGGCGCGGCGGTCGCGGTCGGCCTGGCGCAGGACCTTGGAACGGGAGACGTACTGGGGATCGCGGCGGGAGAGAGCAAACTCGCTCAGTCTCTCGGGGTTGGAGCGGTAAGAGGAGGTCTCGCCGGAGGGGATCAGCTCGTCGGTGGTGGTGACGGGGTCGGTGATGTAGGAGCAGACTTTCACCAGCAGATCGTCCGTCAGGGCGGGCATCTCGGGCCAGTCCTTGATGTTGGGACCGAACTTGAGCTCGCTCTCGGGCTCGGGCTTGCCCCAGCCGTTGTAGACGCGCTTGGCGTAGATGCCGCCGTCGAACTCGTACTCGGGCTTGCGGTACTCGACCTCGATATCGGTGGCGGCGGTGATCTTGCCGCCGTTGGCCGCGGTGGCGGCGATGGAGCGGGTGTCCATCAGAGCCACGGCGCTCATCTGACCCTCGCCGGGCTTGGAGCCCTCGCGGTTCGGGAAGTTGCGGGTGGTGTGGCGGAGAGAGAACTCGCCGTTGGCCGGGGTGTCGCCCGCGCCGAAGCAGGGGCCGCAGAAGCACTCGCGGATGATGGCGCCGGCGGAGACCAGGTCGGAGATGCTGCCGTTCTTGACCAGAGCGGCGAAGGCGGGCATGGAGCCGGGGTACACGCTCAGGGAGAAGGCGCCGTTGCCGCAGCTCTTGCCGCGGAGGATGTCGGCCGCGGCCATGACGTTGTCGAAGGTACCGCCGGAGCAGCCGGCGATCTCGCCCTGCTCGCACCAGACGCCGCCGTCGTGCCACTTGCTCATGAGATCCATCTTCGCGCCCTTGATCTGCTTGTTGGCGGCCTCCTCCACCAGGTGGAGGATATCCCGGGCATTGGCCTGCAGCTCGTGGATGGTGTAGATGTTGGAGGGGTGCATGGGCATGGCGATGGTGCTCTCCAGGGTGGAGAGGTCGAGATACACGCAGCCGTCGTAGTAGGTCACGTCCGCGGGGTCGAGCTTCTTGTAGGCCTCGGGTCTGCCGTGGACGGTGTAGTAGCGCTGGGTCTCCTCGTCGGTGACCCAGATGGAGGACCAGCAGGTGGTCTCGGTGGTCATGACGTCAACGGCGTTGCGGTACTCGATGGGGAGATTGGCGACGCCGGGGCCGACGAACTCCATCACCTTGTTCTTGACGTAGCCGTTCTTGTAGACGTTGCCGATGATGGTCAGGGCCACGTCGTGGGGGCCGATGCCGGGCCGGGGAGCGCCGTCGAGGTAGATGGCGATGACGCCGGGATAGGCAAAGTCATAGGTGCGGCCGAGCAGCTGCTTGGCCAGCTCGCCGCCGCCCTCGCCGACGGCCATGTTGCCCAGGGCGCCGTAGCGGGTGTGGGAGTCGGAGCCGAGGATCATGCGGCCGCAGCCGGTCATGGTCTCGCGGTTGTAGGAGTGGATGTTGGCCATGTTGGTGGGCACGTAGATGCCGCCGTACTTGTGGGCCGCGGAGAGGGCGAACTTGTGGTCGTCCTCATTGATGGTGCCGCCGACGGCACACAGGGAGTTGTGGCAGTTGGTGAGAACGTAGGGGATGGGGAACTCGGTCATACCGGAGGCGCGGGCCGTCTGGATGATACCGACATAGGTGATGTCGTGGCTGGTGAGAGAGTCGAACTTGAGGCGCATGGCGCTCATGTCTTCAGACTGGTTGTGGGCCTTGAGGATGGAGTAGGCCATGGTGCCTTTTCTGGCCTCTTCCTTCTGGGGAGCTTTGCCGGTGAGAGCCTTGACCTCTTCCTCACTCTGGGTGAGGGTCTTGCCGTTGAGGAGATAAACGCCGCCGTCGTAAAGCTTGATCATGTTCCTGTTCCTTTCTGTTCGTAAATGTGTTCGGTTCCAGCAGCGAAAGCTGCATTTTCTGATTTCATTGTAACCGGGAAGCTATCGCCCGGCAAGGGGAAAAGCGGATAAGAGGGATAGGAAAAACCGATAGCTTGGTTCAGCGGCTGATGTAGATGCTTCCGTCCATGATGCGTCTTGCGGTGCGCTGCACGGCAACGCCGCTGAGCCGGATCGAGTTGGGATCGGGGAGCGTGGGGTCGTCCATGTAGGGGAACATGGTCATGACGCCGCTGGGGTGGCCGATGCGCACGGCGCCGCTGTCGTCCGTGGGGGCGCCCAGGGTTTCATAGAGCAGGGTGCCGGGGACGGCGCGGGCCACGGAGATGGCGCAGGCGGAGGTGAGAGGGGCGGCCTTGTGGCATTTGAAGACGGAGATCACGCGGGCGCAGATGTCCATCTCAGCGGCGGAGACCGCCTTGCCGGCAATGTCGGTGTAGTCCTTCGGGACGGTGAAGAAGCCCACCTTGGGGACAGCGGGACTGTTCTCGGTGGCGTCCTTGAGATCTTTGGCAAAGCCCATCTTCACGCAGGCGGCGCCGCGGATGGCCTCCAGCGCAGCGGCAAGCCTCTTGTCGCTGTCCACGGCGGCGGGCAGCTCCGTGCCGGAAGCGCCCAGATCCTCGGCCCGCACCAGCACGATGGGGTTGGACACATCGAGGATGGTGCAGCGGATCTCGCCCAGTTCGGGGATCTCCAGCACGTCCTGCACCTTCCCGGTGGGGAAGAGCATGCCGGTCTTGCTGCCGGCGGGGTTGAGGAAGTTGACCCGCAGCTCACCGGCGGTGCCGTCGATGCCGGCGATGGCGCAGTCGCCCTCGTTGTTGAACTGGCCGTCTTTGACGGGCACGTCCACATCGATGTACTTGTTGGTGTTGAGGTTGAACATGTGCACCGTGGTGACCGGCTCCGTCAGGTTTTCCACCAGACCCATCTCCACCGCGTAGGGGGCGGTGGCGGCGGTCATGTTGCCGCAGTTGGACTTGTAGTCGATCTTGCTCTGGCCCACGATGCTCTGGCCCACGATGTAGTCCACGTCCACGCCGGGGCGCTCGCTGGGCCGCACGACGACGATCTTGTTGTTGGACGAGACGCAGCCGCCCACGCCGTCGATCTGCTTGGGGTCGGGAGAGCCCATGCACTGGACGAAGATATCGTCCCACTCCTCGCGGCCGGGCAGGTCCTTCTCCAGGAACATGATGCCCTTGGAGGTGCCGCCGCGCATATAGACAACCGGGAATTTTCTCATGATATTCCTCCTGCTTTTTTTACGGAACGTCCGCAAATCGAAACGCACATCGCGTTTGACACTTCTGCTATAAAAGTAAAGGAAAACGAGGGGGGAAGTCAAATAGTTTTTTTTATGGAAGCAAACCGAAAAAACTATATAAAAAATCGGCCGGTATCCAGTATAATATGGTCAAAAGACAATACAGAACGGGAACAGGTGTAAAGACAAAGGAGAGACGGCATGAGAGATTTTGACTGGCAGATCCTTGTAACACTCCATAAAACCCACAACATTTCCAAGACGGCGGAGCTGCTGTATGTGTCCCAGCCCACGCTGACCAAGCGCATCCAGGTGATCGAGGACGAGCTGGGCATCCCGCTGATCGTGCGCAGCCGCAAGGGCAGCGTCTTCACCGCCGAGGGGGAGCGCATCGCCCAGAAGGCGGAGTCCATCGTGGCGGCCATCCAGGAGATCAAGGAGGACGTGGCCAAGCGCAACAAGGGCGCCAAGGGCGTGCTGCGCCTGGGTGTGCCCTACTCCTATGTGCGCTATGTGCTGCCCGCGCTGATGGCCGAATACGTCAAGACCCGCCCCGGGGTGGAGTTTGACGTGATCACCGGCCTCTCCGACGAGCTGACAAGGCGCGTGGAGGACGACACGCTGGACCTCACCTTCGCCCGCTACAACGCCTTCGACACCCATCTGGAGCGGGTCAAGGTCAGCGAGGACCAGGTCTACGCCGTGTACAACCGGCCCTTCACCATCGAAGAACTGCCGAATCTGCCCTTCATCGAGTTCAGCAAAAACCCCATGATCCTCTCCATGATCCAGCGCTGGTGGAACGAGAACTTCACCACGCCCCGCACGCTGCGCTTCAAGGTGCCCACGGGCGACTGCTGCGTGGCCATGGTCAAGTATGGTCTGGGCTTCGGCATCTTCCCGGACCCCAAATACTTCATGTTTGAAAAGGGACTGTACTCCCAGCCTCTGACCTTTGCCGACGGCTCCAGCGTGACGCGGCTCACCTGGCTGCTGTTTGAAAAAACCAGTCTGAAAAATCCACTGGTCTCGGACTTCGTGGAGTTTATCCAGAGTATCGACGTCAACCAGCTCGTATTGGACAGTGAAAGGAGAAGAGGCGAGCAGCTATGATCATCCGCGTCCCCTTCGGCACCGGCACCATCGCGGCCGAAATCCCGGATTCCCTGCGCGTACATGTGGTGGATCCGAAAACAGAAGCAGTGACAGGCACAGAGGAAGAACGGATTGAAGCGGCCCTGGACGCGCCCATCGGGACGGCGCGGCTGGAGGAGACGGCAAAGCCCGGGGACAAGGTCCTGATCGTGGTCAACGACCACACCCGCCCCGGCCCCAACAGACAGATCGTCGCGGCGGTGCTGGAGCGCCTGCACAGGGCGGGCGTGCCGGATGCAGACATCCGCTTCATCTGCGCCACCGGCTCCCACCGGGCGCCGACGGACAGCGAGATGCGCGCCATCGTGGGAGACGAGGTCGTCGAAAAATACGAGATCGTCATGCACAACTGCCGGGACAAGGACAGCCTCTACCGCCTGGGGGAGATCGACGGGCTGGACATCTGGCTGAACAAGGCGGTGCGGGAGGCGGACCTGGTCATCACCACAGGGCTCATCGCGCCCCATCACACGGCGGGTTTTTCCGGCGGGCGCAAGAGCATCCTGCCGGGTGTCACCGGCCTGGACACGCTGCGGGTACACCACTCCCTGCCCATGCGGCCCTACAACCCCTCGATGGGCATCCTGGAGGGCAACCGCTTCCACGACGTGGCCCTGGCCGCGGCAAAGCTTGCGGGCGTCCGCTTTATGATCAACGCCGTGCAGGACCTGAAAAAGCAGAACGTGTGCTATGTGGCGGGCGACATTGAGCTTGCCCACGCCGAGGGCGTGCGCATCTGCCGGGAACACAACAGCGTCTCCATCCCCGCCCTGGCGGACGTGGTGGTCTGCAGCCCCGGCGGCTACCCCAGGGACAGCGACCTCTACCAGGCGCAGAAGGGCCTGGCCGTGGCGGAGACCCTGGTCAAGCCCGGCGGCACGGTGATCCTCTGCGCCAGAAGCGAACTCGGCGTGGGGGAGGGTCTCTTCCCCCAGTGGATGAAGGAGGGCGAGAGCCCCGAAGCCATCATCGAGCGCTACAAAAAAGAGGGCTTCAACGTGGGCAACAACAAGGCCTTTATGTACGCCAGAGCCCTGCTGCGCGCAAAGATCCTGGTGGTGTCCGAGCTGCTGGACCCGGAGGAGCTGAAAGAGATGTTCCTCGACTGGGCGCCGGATCTGCAGAGCGCCCTGGACCAGGTGCTGCCGGACTATGACGACCCTCTGGTTACGGTATTGCCGCGGGCGGTCAGCATGATCCCCCGCGTCACGGAATAAACAACACTTTCAAAGGAGGCAACCCATGGCGATCTATTCCATCAAGGGCGCGTGCGACCTGCACATCCACTCTTCCCCCGATATCTTCGAGCGTCTGGCAAACGACATTGAGACGGCCGAGGCCTGCCGCGACGCGGGCATGCGCGCCATCGTCTTCAAGTGCCATGCCGACACCACCATGACCCGCGCCTGGCACACCAGCCAGGCCGTGCCGGAAATCAAGACCTTCGGCGGCGTTGTGCTGAATCTGCATACCGGCGGCATCAACCCCGCCGCCGTGGACGTGGCCCTGAAGCTCGGCGCGGTGGAGGTCTGGATGCCCACCTATCACTCCCTGGCCCACTACAAGGAGACCGGCAAGATGGGCGGCTATGCCCACATGGGCGCCGACGCCAGACAGGAGTATGAGGTCAAGCCCATCACCATCCTGGACGAGAACGACAACCTCATTCCCGAGATCGAGCCGATTCTGAAACTGGTCAAGAAGCACAACGCCATCCTCGGCACCAGCCACCTCTCCGCCCACGAGGCTCTGAAGCTCATCGAGGCCGGCCACGACATGGGCCTGGAGCGCATGCTGCTGACCCACCCCTTCTTCTCGCCCCCGGCCTGCTCCATCGAGGATATCAAAAAAGCCGTGGAGCTGGGCGCCTTCGTGGAATTCTGCGCGGGCAACGCCCTCAGCGCCATCCCCAAGCCCATTTCCCTGGATCTGTACAAGGAGGCCATCGAGGCCGTGGGCACCGAGCAGTGCATCATCTCCAGCGACTGCGGCCATCCCCGCAAGACCCTGCCGCCCGAGACCCTGCGGATGTTCGCCCACGCGCTGCTGTTCAAGGGCGTTCCTGCGAAGGATATCGACGCCATGCTGAAGGCCAACTACGACAAACTGCTGGACCTCAATTAAATATATAAAAGGAGAACAAATGATGCAGATCGTGTATGTGGGCTGCCGCACTACCCAGAAGCGCAACGCCAGAGGCAAGGGCCTCGTCACCTATCGCGTGGAGGAGGACGGGACCTGGACCGAGCTCCAGACCCTCTTTGTTGAGGACAACCCCAGCTATCAGTGCCTGGACCTGACGGGACAGTTTCTCTACAGCGTCCACGGGGATCTCAGCCATGTGAGCGCCTACCGGATTCAGGAGGACGGCACGCTCGTGCACCTCAACACCATCGACATCGACGGCAAAAACCCCGTGGATATCACCATCGACCGCAACAACAAGAACCTGGTGGTGGCGACCCTGCAGGGCGGCACGCTCTACACCATCGCCCGCGAAGCCGACGGCTCCCTGGGCGAGGTGATCGCCACGTTTACCTACGAGGGCAAGGGCCCGGACAAGGTCTCCACCATCCACCAGTGCCTCTGGGACCGGGACAAAAAGCACCTGATCGCCTGCGCCCAGGGCCGCATCAACGGCCTGGGGCAGATGCGCGCCCTGCGCTATGACGAGCAGACCGGCCGCTTCACCGAGACCGACCGCTTCCTCTCCCGCACCTGGGACGAGCCGCGCCACGCCGCCGTCCACCCCAACAAGCGCTGGCTGTACATGGTGGAGGAGAAGGGCAACAAGGTGCTCTATTTCTCCTACGATCCCGAAAACGGCACCTTCAAGGGGCTCCAGGAGCTCTCCACCGTGCCGGAGACCGTGCTGGGCTACTCCGATGCCAGCGAGATCGTCATCGACCCCAGCGGGGAATACGTCCTGGTCTCCAACCGCTATACCGACTCCATCGCCGTCTACCACATCGACCAGCACACGGGCTACCTGCGCATGACCGGCTTCTCCGGGTGCCTGGGCAAGACCCCGCGCTTCTTCTGCTTCGGCCCCAACGGCCGCTGCTATGTGGCCAACGAGGACAGCGACACCATCGTGGAGTTTACCTGGGACCCGGGCACCGGGACCCTGAAGCCCACCCTCAACATCGTACATACCGGCAGCCCCGTCTGCATCACTTTTTTGACCAGAGACTGAGCTCTGGATCTTTCCGGGAGGGAACCCCATGACAAGCATCATCCGCACACTGGCCCGCTTCGCCGTGGGCCTCCGGGCTGAGGATCTGCCGGAAAACGTCCGGCGGGAGGCGGCCCTGAAAATCATGGACACCGTGGCCGCCGGCATCGGCGCTGCAAATTACGATCAGATTCAGAGAGTCACGAGGGAATACCGCGGTCTGATGGGGGAGGGGCAGCTGGCCCCCGTCTGGGGCCAGGGCTTCTCGGCCCCGCTGTTTCCGGCGGTGTTCCTCAACGCCATGCAGGGCCACACCCTGGAACTGGACGACGTGCACACCGCCTCCAAGTGCCACATCGGCACCGTGGTGACGCCGGCCGCCTGGAGCGTCGCGGCCATGCTGGGCGCCTCCGGCGAGGAGCTGGCGGTGGCGGTGGTGGCCGGGTATGAGATCGCCGCCCGCATCGCCATGGCCTTCGGCATCAAGGCCCACCGCAAGCCCGGCTGGCACTCCACCGCCACGGCGGGCATCTTCGGCGCGGCGGCGGCCTGCAGCAAGCTGCTGGGCCTGGACGAGGAGAAGATGGTCTGCGCCCTGGGCCTTGCCGGCGCGCAGAGCTTCGGAACCTGGGCCTTCCTCGCCGACGGGGCCAGCTGCAAGGTGTTAAACCCTGCCCGCGCCTCCCAGTCCGGATGCGAGGCGGCGTTTCTGGCCAGGGCCGGGATGACCGGGCCGGAGCATGTGCTCACCAGCGAGGACGGCGGCCTGTTTCACATGATGTCTTCGGCCCCCGTGCCGGAGTACGCCGTGGCAGATCTCGGCACCGTGTGGGAGATCACCCGCATGGACAACAAGCCCTACCCCTGCTGCCGCTCCACCCACTGCGGCATCGACGCGGCCCTGGCTCTGCGGGAGCAATTCGGCATCACGGCCGGGCAGATCGAATCCGCTGCGGTGGACACCTACCTCATCGGCCTGCAGCAGTGCGGCTGGAGCGAGGCGAGCAAGGAGCCCCACAACGGCCCCCAGGCCCGCTTCTCCACACCCTACTGCGTGGCCCGCGCCTTTCTGGACGGGCGCGTGGGACTGGGGAGCTTCACCGACGAGGCCATCAACGCCCCGGAGGCCCAGGCGCTTCTCAAGCGCATTGAGATCCGCGAGGCCGAGCGTTTCACCGAGGCCTACCCCGACAAATGGGGCTGCCTGCTGACGGTGCACACCAAAGACGGCAGAACCTTTACCCACGAGATCCCCAGCGCCTCGGGCAGCATCGACAATCCCCTGACGCCCGCCCAGGCCCGCGCCAAGAGCGCGGGGCTGATGGAGAGCGTGATCGGCCGGGAAAACGCGGAAGCTCTCTGCGATACCCTGCTGCGCATCACAGAGCTTGAAACCCTGCCAGACCTGTATTAAAAAAGGAAAAACGACATGGATGATGCCCTGAAAAAAGTGCGGGAATCCGCGGTGGGCGTGGAGCTGGACGAGGAGCTGGCCGCGCAGTTTCCCATCCGCGAGACCAAAACCCTGGAGCTGCCCGGCGAAGCGGAGCCGATCAAGCTGATTTTCTATATCCCCGAAAACTTCCGGCCCGGCGCGCCCGCGATTCTGAACCTGCACGGCGGCGGCTTTGTCAAGGGCTACCGCGGGCGGGACGTGGTCTTCGGGCGCAATGTGGCCTTTCACACCGGGTGCCTGTATGTGGATCTGGACTACCGCACCGCGCCGGAATACCGCTATCCCTACGCCCTGGGCGAGTGCCGCGCCGCGGCCCGCTATCTCACGGAGCACGCCGACGAGTGGCAGATCGACCCCAATCGCCTGGTGATGATGGGCGAGAGCGCCGGGGCAAACCTGGTGGCGGCCGCCAACATGATCGCCCGGGACACCGGCGAGTTTGCCTGCAGCCGGATGATCCTGTGCTATCCGCCGCTGGACCTGGTGACACAGCCGGACCAGAAGCCCGGCATCAACAGCCCCGAGGAGGCGGCCTACGCCATGCGCGGGGCCAAGTACAACGAGTGGTACGCCGACGAAGCCCAGCGGAAGGAGAGCCACTGCTCCCCGGTGTTTGCAAAGCCTGAGGAGCTCTGCGGCCTGCCGGAGACCCTGATCCTCACCGGCGGCGCCGACCCCCTGGCCTGGGAGGCGGAGGACTTCGGTCTGATGCTCAGCAGGGCGGGCGTGACCGTGACGACCAGGCGGCTGCCCGACTCCGAGCACGGCTTCCTGGTGCGGCGCACCGGCGGCTGGCAGGAGGCGGAGAAGCTGATCTTCCGGGCCGTGCGCCAGCTGTGCGAAGAAAAGGAATGATCCTGTCATAGATTTTTGGAAAATGTGACCATCCAAAAAACTATGGGTTTTTGACATTTTTGGGCTTTCGTCAAAAGACAAGCTCGTGTATAATGCAGATGTAAGCATTTTTCGTCAGCCCATTTATTTTGAGAAAGGAAAAATGAACATGAAAAAAATGATTGCCCTCCTCCTGGCTGTCGTCATGGTTCTGGCCCTGTCCGCCTGCGGCGGCTCCAGCGCCCCGGCCGCAGCTCCCGCAGCCGCCCCTGCCGACAACGGCTCCGCCGCTGCCGCTCCCGCGGCCGACGCCGGCGTCTTCGGCGACGGCAGCGAGAAGTACCTGACCCTCGCCGCCTGCCCCGCCTCCTCCGCCATGTATCCCTTCTGGGTCTCTGTCGGTGCCATCCTGGATACCGCTTTCCCCAACATGCACGTGACCGTGTCCGAGTCCCAGGGCGCCGTGGCCATCACCAAGCGCGTCCGCTCCGGCGAGTGCGAGTTCGGCAATGCCGTCTCCTCCACCGACTATGAGAGCTACAACGGCATGGGCACCTTCGAGGGCGACCCCGACCCCGATCTGCGCATGATCTGGTACTATGAGGCCACCTGGGAGATGCCCGTTGTTGACGCCAAGGCCGGCATCAACAACATCACCGACCTCGACGGCAAGAAGTTCAATCCCGGCGGCACCGGCACCTCTGCCGAGGCCATCATCAAGAATATCGCCGATCTGCTGGGCTTTGCCCCCAACTGGTTCACCGCATCCCAGGCTGACGCGGGCGACGCCTACGCCAACCGCGAAATCATCGGCACCGTGAAGCTCGGCCCCACGGTTGACTCCTATGTCATGCAGCGCAACGCGGAGATCCCCATCGATCTGGTCAGCCTTACCGACGAGCAGGTCGCGCAGATCACCGAAGCCTACCCCTACCTCATCTCCGGCGTCATCCCCGCCGGCACCTATGACGGCGTCGATCATGATACCAATGTCGTCGGCACCCCCCAGGGCTGCCAGACCCGCGTGGGCAACTTCACCCAGCAGGAGCAGTACCAGATCTTCAAGGCCGTCATGGAAGACTATGCCGATATGTGGCATGAGGCCTATCCCGTGGGCGCCAACAATGACGTCATCGGCCTGACCCTGAAGTCCCCGGTCCTGCTTGCACCCGGCACCGTGCAGTATCTGGTTGAGCACGGCTACGACGTGCCCGAGAACCTGATCCCGCCCGAGTACGTTCCCATCGCCTGATCAAAGCGCAATTCAATAGAAAACCCAACAAAGCCCGGGCATGCCCGGGCTTTGCCCAAATCTGAACACAAATTCCAAGCGTAAGCAACGGAAAGGAGACCCCTCTCATGCGTAAATTGACCGGCTTCTGGTACACCGTCACTGTCGTGATGAGCGTGGCGCTGATCGCCTTCCAGCTCTACACGGCCGGCTTCGGCGTCCTGCCCGACATCCAGCAGCGCTCCGTCCACCTCTTCTTTGTCATGGCCATGATCTTCATCCTCAAGCCCGTCAAGAAGGGCGTGTCGATGAACAAAGTTCCCTGGTACGACATTGTACTCACCGTCCTCAGCCTGCTGAGCACGGGCTTTATGATTCTCAACTATGAAAAGCTGCTCTGGGACCCCATCCAGTGGCTGAATATCGCGGACAAGGTCTTTTCCGTGGTGCTGACCCTGCTCATTATCGAGGCCTCCCGCCGCTGCGTGGGCTGGACCTTCCCGATCCTGGCCGCCTTCTTCTTCATCTATTCCTTCTTCGGCCAGATCTTTCCCTCCAGCTGGGCCCACAAGAACTACACCTTTGACGCGGTGTTCATGAACCTCTACCACACCACCAACGGCATCTGGGGCCAGATGGTGGGTCTGTCCGCCGGCATGCTCGCCATGTTCGGCATCTTCGGCGCCGTGCTGTCCAAGACCGGCGGCAGCCAGACCTTCATCAAGTTCGCCCAGAAGCTGACCGGCAAGACCGTCGGCGGCCCCGGCAAGGTGTCCCTGATCGCCTCGGGTCTGTTCGGCATGGTCTCCGGCTCCGCCATGGCAAACGTGGTGGCCACCGGCACCTTCACCATCCCCATGATGCGCAAGGCCGGCTACGACAAGGAGTGGTCCGCCGCCATCAGCGCCGTCGGCTCCACCGGCGGCCAGATCATGCCCCCCATCATGGGCTCCGGCGCCTTCATCATGGCCCAGCTGATCGGCGTCGCCTACCTCTCCATCGCCAAGGCGGCCATCATCCCCGCGGTGCTCTACTACGAGGGCGCCTTCATCGCTCTGCACTACATGTCCAAGCGCCTGGGCATCTTCGGCGAGAAGCTCACCGAGAAGATCAACAAGTTTGAGGCTATCATCATCTTCGTGCCCCTGGGCGTCTTCCTGGCCTTCCTCGCCATGAGCTACACCGTCACCAAGGCGGCCTTCTGGGCCACCCTCGTGGGTATCGCCACTTACGCTGTTTGCGCTCTGCTCCAGAAAAAGGACATCAAGCTCGCCGCCAAGGACACCGGCAAGCTCTGCTTCGGCGTCACCATGGAGGGCGCCTCCTCCATCCTGACTATGGCGGGCCTGCTTGCCGGCGCGCAGATCTCCATCGCGCTCATCTCCCAGAGCGGCTTCGGCGTCAAGCTCTCCAGCCTGATTGTCAAGATCGGCCAAGGCAACCTCTTCGCCTGCCTGCTGCTGAGCATGCTGGTCTGCTTCATCCTGGGCATGGGCATGCCCCCCACGGCCGCCTACGTGCTGGCCGCGGCGGTGCTGGCCCCGGCCCTCACCACGCTGGGCATGAAGCCCCTGATCGCCCACCTCTTCGTCTTCTACTTCTCCTCCATCGGCGCCATCACCCCGCCCGTGTGCGCGGCGGTCTTCCTCGCCTCCGGCATTGCCGAGTCCAACTGGCTGAAGACAGGCGGCTTGTCCGTCCTGCTTGCCATCCCCGCCTTCGTGGTGCCCTTCACCTTCGCCTACACCCCGGCCCTGCTGCTCGACGGCGCGCTCCTCGACCTGCTGGTCGGCACGATCACCAGCTTCGTGGGCGTGTTCTTCATCGGCGTGTCCATCGCGGGCTTCTCCAGCAAGGAGATGAACTTCCTCACCCGCGCCCTGTGCTTTGCCGGCGGCATGGCCCTGATCATCCCCAACTACATCGTCTCCGTCGTCGGTCTCGTGGTGGCTCTGGCCGGCTACGCTCTCTCCGGCGGCTTCAAGAAGAACGAGGCCAAGGCCTGATCTCCGCAGCCCCTCTCATCCAAGAACGAGGAGAAAAACGCTATGAAGTCAAATCTGACCCAAAAGATCATCCGGAGCCATCTGGTCAAGCCCTCGGCCCTCACGCCCGGGGAGGAGATCAGCATCCGGATCGACCAGACCCTGACCCACGACATCAACGCCGTCATGTGCTACCTGGCCTTTGAGGGCATCGGCATCCCCCGGGTGAAGACCGAGGTCTCCGTGAGCTACCTGGACCACAACCTGCTGTATGTGGACAGCAAGACCCCCGACGACCACATCTTCCTGCAGACCCTGGCCAAGCACTACGGCATCTGGCTCTCCCGTCCCGGCAACGGCATCATGCACGCGGTGCAGTTTGCCCGCTTCGGCATCCCCGGCAAGGTGTCCCTCGGCACCGACAGCCACACCCCCTCCGGCGGCGCCATCGGCATGCTCGCCATCGGCGGCGGCGGAATGGACGCGGCGGTGGCCATGGCCGGCATCCCCTACAGCTTCATCATGCCCCAGGTCATCCAGGTCAAGCTCACCGGAGAGCTGCGCCCGGGCGTTGCCGCCAAGGACGTGATCCTGGAGATGCTCCGCCGCTACACCGTCAAGGGCGGTCTCGGCAAGATCTATGAGTACGTGGGCCCCGGCGTCAAGACCCTGGCCGTGCCCGAGCGCGCCACCATCGCAAACATGGGCGCGGAGCTGGGCGCCACCACCTCCATCTTCCCTGCGGACGAGCGGGTGAAGGAGTTCATGGAGGCCCAGGGCCGCGGCGACCAGTATGTCGAGATGCTGCCGGACGAAGGCTGCAGCTACGACGGGGAGATCGAGATCGACCTCTCGTCTCTCGAGCCCCTCATCGCCTGCCCCGACCAGCCCGACCGGGTCAAGAAGGTTTCGGAGCTGGAGAAGCTCCCGGTCCAGCAGGTCTTCTTCGGCAGCTGCACCAACGGCAGCTATGAGGACATCGCCAAGGCTGCCCTGGTCTTCAAGGGCCGCCACGTCAACGAGAACGTCAGCTGCACCTGCGGCGTGTCCACCAAGCAGATCTACAAGCAGCTCATGCACGACGGCTACATCGACATGCTGCTGGACGCCGGCGTGAGAATGACCGAGATCGCCTGCGGCGCCTGCTGCGGCATCGGCCAGTCACCGGCCACCAACGGCATCTCCGTGCGCACCTCCAACCGCAACTTCAAGGGCCGCTCCGGCAACCCCACCGCCAAGCTCTACCTGGTCTCCCCGGAGACCGCGGCGGCCACCGCCGTCATGGGCACCTTCGCCACCGCGGAGGACGTGATGGGCGAGGACGTCAAGCTGCTCAAGGACGTGCACGAGCCGCTGCACTATCCCATCGACGACTCCATGATCCTGCCGCCCCTGCCCCAGGAGGAGGCGGAGAAGGTGGAGATCGTGCGCGGGCCCAACATCAAGCCCCTGCCCATCCCCGATCCCCCCGCCGAGCAGCTCTGCTGCAAGATCAGCCTGAAGGCCGGGGACAACATCACCACCGACGACATCACCCCCGCCTCGGCGCAGTTTTCCTCCATGCGCTCCAACATCCCGCTGATGAGCCAGTACTGCTACACCAACTACGACAAGGACTTTGCGCAGCGGGCCAAGGATCTGGGCAAGAGCGTCATCGTCGGCGGCGAGAACTACGGCCAGGGCTCCTCCCGCGAGCACGCGGCCATCAACCCCATGTACCTGGGGGTCAAGGCGGTCATTGCCAAGAGCATGGCCCGCATCCACAAGAACAACCTGGTCAACCACGGCGTGGTGCCCATGGTCTTTGCCGACAAGGCCGACTATGAGCGTGTGGAGCAGGGCGACGAGCTGCAGATCGAGCAGTTCCCCACCCAGATCCAGGCCAAGCGCGTGCTGGTTCAGGACAAGACCAAGGGCTTCACCTTCGAGTGCGACGTGGAGCTGAGCGACGCCGACATCGAGGTCATCCTCGCCGGCGGCCGCCTGCGCTACGTCAAGGCCCTCGTGGGCAGCGAGCCCCTCGACACCATCTGAAAAAGGAGATCACCATGGATCAGATTCAAATTGCCCAGCAGCAGTTCGGCGAACTGATCAAGTCCGAGCTGGAGCGCATCGAGCGCATGAAGCTGGATACGGAAATCAAAGACTTTTCCAAGCTGGATACCATCACCGTCGGCATCCTGCCCGGCGACGGCGTGGGCCCCATCCTGATGAAGCAGGCCCTGCGCGTGCTGGAGGATCTGATGGCCCCGGAGATCGCCTCCGGCCGCCTGGTCATCCGCCAGATCGAGGGCATGACCATCGAGCGCCGCGCCGACCTGATGCAGAGCCTGCCGGACGACGTGTTCCAGGCCTGCAAGGAGTGCGACGTGCTGGTCAAGGGCCCCATGGTCACCCCCAGAGAGGGCGACCCCTGGCCCAACCTGGTCTCCGCCAACAGCCTGCTGCGCCGCGGGCTCGACCTCTTCGCCGCCGTGCGCCCCATCCGCATGCCGGACAAGGGCATAGACTGGACCTTCTTCCGTGAGAACATCGAGGGTGAGTACATCCTCGGCAACCGCGGCATCCAGGTCAACGAGGACCTGGCCATCGACTTCAAGGTGGCCACAAAGCAGGGCTGCGAGCGCATCGGCCGCGCGGCGCTGGACTTCTGCCGCAAGAACGGCAAGAAGAGCCTGACCATCATCACCAAGGCCAACATCGTCAAGCTGGTGGACGGCAACTTCATCAAGCACATCACCGAAGTGGCTGAGCGCGAGTACCCCGAGGTCACCGTGGGCACCCGCTTCGTCGACGCCATGTCCGCCAAGATGATGGACCCGGGCTTCAACGAGGGCATGGAGGTCTTCGTGCTGCCCAACCTCTACGGCGATATCGTCACCGACGTGGCCGCCGAGCACCAGGGCGGCCTGGGCACCGCCTCCTCCTCCAACATCGGCAACCGCTACGCCCTGTTTGAGGCCATCCACGGCACCGCGCCCCGGCTCATCGCCCGCGGCTGCGGCGACTACGCCGACCCCTGCAGCCTGATCCGCGCCATGGGCATGATGATGGCCCACATCGGCTATGCCGACCGCAAGCAGCTGCTGGAGAAGGCCCTGGATATCTGCACCATCACCGAGCGCAAGCTGGTGGTCACCCGCCGCAAGGAGGACGCCAGCGCCGAGGAATTCACCACCTACCTGCTGGAGACCGTCGATCGTCTCCGCAACGAGCAGTAATTCACCAAGATCTGAAAAGGGCCTGTCGGCAAACCGGCAGGCCCTTTGACAAAACGGGGCGATTCCATTGACCATTCTGCAAAACACCACCAACGCGGTGCTGCCCATCTTCCTGCTGATCCTGTGCGGATTTCTCGCCCGGGCGGCGGGGATCCTCAAACGGGAGGACGTGGGCAGGATCAACAAGCTCAACTTCAACGTCTTCATCCCGGTGCTGGTGGCCTACAACATCCACAACTCCAAGCTCTCCACGGCTTTCCGTCCCGCCTTCATCGCCTACGCCGTCCTCGGCCTGCTGGCGGAGGCGGGCCTGGCCTGGGTGTTCACGTATTTCTTTGTGAAAAAGCGCGACCAGAAGGGCGTGGTGATCCAGGGCCTGTTCCGCACCAACGTCACCCTCATCGGCGTGCAGCTGCTGGAAAACCTGATTCCCGGGGCGGACCTGGGGCCCATCAGCCTGCTCTCGGCCTTCACCACCGTGACCATCAACACCGTCTCCGTCATCGCGCTGGAGACCTACAGCGGGGGAAAAACCGGCGCCAGGCATCTGCTGCTGAGCATCCTGAAAAACCCGCTGATCCACGGCAGCTTCATCGGGGTCCTCCTGCTGCTGAGCGGGATCAAACTCCCCACGGCGGTGGAGCTGACGATGCGGGACATGGCCCGCATCGCCTCGCCCCTGGCCCTGTTTTTGCTGGGCGCCTTCTTCCGTCTGGAGGATTTCAGACGCGATCTGCGTCTGCTGAGCGTGCTCACGGTGCTGCGTCTCGCGGTGTTCCCGGCGATCTTTCTCGGCCTGGGGGCCGCTCTGGGCTTTCGCGGCATCTACTTTGCCACGCTCATCCCGGTCTTCGCCACGCCCAATGCGGCGCCCTCCTTCGCCATGGTGCAGCGCATGGGCGGGGATGAGGAGCTGGCAAGCAGCATCGTGGTGATGACCAGCCTCTTCTGCCCTCTGACCATCTTCGCCTGGTGCTGCCTGTTCCAGGTGATGGGCCTGTTTTAAATTGCACCGAATCCGGCCGGGTTTTCCCCGGCCGTTTTCTTGTGTTATGGACGGCAACGTGCTATGATAGATCAAAACCGGCGGGAGCGTGAGGGACGATGAAAACAGGACTGATACTGGAGGGCGGCGCCATGCGCGGCATGTTCACCTGCGGGGTGATCGACGTCTTCATGGAGGAGGGGATCACCTTTGACGGGGCCGCGGGCATCTCCGCCGGGGCCTGCTTCGGCTGCAACTTCAAATCCCGCCAGATCGGCAGACCCATCCGCTACAACAAGCGCTACAGCCGGGACCCCCGCTACTGCAGCCTGCGCTCGCTGCTGAAAACCGGCGACCTCTACGGGGCGGACTTCTGCTACCGGGAACTGCCGGAGGTGCTGGACCCCTTCGACTACAGAGCTTTTGCGGAAAACCCCATGGCCTTTTACGTCGGGGCCGCCGACGTGGACAGCGGCGAGATCGCCTATCACCTCTGCACGGACGCCGGGAAGCGGGACATGCTGTGGATGCAGGCCTCGGCCTCCATGCCCATGGTCTCCCGCATCGTGGAGGTGGACGGGCGGCGGCTGCTGGACGGCGGCATCGTGGACCCGGTGCCCTACCGCTTCATGGAGCAGCAGGGCTATGACCGCAATGTCTACATCCTGACCCAGCCCAGGGGCTACCGCAAGGAGAAGAGCCGCGCCCTGCCGCTGATGCGTCTGGCCCTGCGGGGGACCCCGAAGATGGTGGAGGCCATGGCTCGGCGGCACGAGGTCTACAACCGCCAGATGGCTGAGATCGACAGAAAGGAAGCCCGCGGGGAGATCCTGGTGATCCGCCCGGCGGAGAGCCTGGGCATTTCCCGCACGGAGCACGACCCGGCTGAGCTGGAGCGGGTCTACCAGGCGGGCCGCACCGCGGCGCAGCAGGCGCTGCCCCGGGTGCGGACCTTCCTCGCAGACAAGAGAGAGGAACAGTAAACCAAAAGGAGAAACGACATGAGAAGAACGCTTTGTGTATTGCTTGCCCTGCTGATGCTCCCGGCCCTCGCGGCCTGCGGCAGGAAGACGGAGCCCGTCCCGGCTGCGGCCCCCGCGGCGGAGAGCGCCGCCGAGACCTTTCAGACGGTGCGCCACGCGGAGATCACCGTGAAGGACTACGGCGTCATCAAGCTGGAGCTGGACGAGGGGACCGCCCCCATCACGGTTGCAAACTTCATCAAGCTGGCCCAGTCCGGGTTTTATGACGGGCTGACCTTCCACCGCATCATGGACGGCTTCATGATCCAGGGCGGCGACCCCAAGGGCAACGGCACCGGCGGCGCCGACGAGAAGATCCGGGGCGAGTTCCTGCAAAACGGCGTCCCGAATCCCATCAGCCACGTCAAGGGCGTGATCTCCATGGCGCGGTCCCAGGATCCCGACAGCGCCAGCTCCCAGTTCTTCATCACCGTGGCCGACGCCACCTTCCTCGACGGGGGCTACGCCGCCTTCGGACGCGTGACCGAGGGCATGGAGATCGCCGAGCAGATCGCGAAGGATGCCCGGCCTGTGGACAACAACGGCACCATCCCGCCAGAGCAGCAGCCGGTGATCGATAGCATCGTCATCACGGACTGAGGACGGGCTCATGAAAAAGCTGGCGGTGTTTTTCCCCGGCATCGGCTACACGGCGGACAAGCCCCTGCTCTACTACAGCCGGAAGCTGGCGGCGGAGCTGGACTACGAGGTGCTGAGCCTCTCCTACGGCGGCTTTCCCAAAAAGCCCAAGGGCGACCCGGAGAAGCTGCGGGCCTGCTTTCGCCTGGCCGCGGAGCAGGCGGCGGAGCAGCTGGCGGAGGTCCGGTGGAAGCACTATGACGAGATCGTCTTTGTAACCAAGAGCATCGGCACGGCGGTGGCCGCCGCCCTGGCTGCGAAAACGCCGGCGGCCGGGCGCATCCGCTTTGTGCTCTATACCCCGGTGGAGGAGCTCTTCTCCTTCCCGCTGGGTGAGGCGGTGGCCTTCACCGGCCAGGCCGATCCCTGGGTGGGCGGCGCGGAGAGCAGGGTGCCCGCCCTGTGCCGGGAGCGGGGCATCCCCTGCCTGGTATTCCCCGGTGCCAACCACTCCCTGGAGACCGGCGATCTGCACACGGATCTGCAGACGCTGAACACCGTGATGCGGCGGACGGAGACCTTTCTCCGCGGCGCGGACGGGAACATAAACTGACGCATCCCCGCCCTTTCCGGCAAAACCCTCGGAAAGAGCGGGGCGTTTTGCGCGGATATTGGTGGAAGTTCCATAATTGACGCGCCCGGCCGGGAATAGTAAAATAAATCACAAAGGAGATGATTTCGATGGCAGACGAACGAGTCTACAATTTCGCGGCGGGCCCCTCCACCATGCCGGAGAGCGCGCTGAAAACCGCGGCGGCCGAGATGCTCAATTTCCGGGGCAGCGGCATGTCCGTGATGGAGATCAGCCATCGAAGTCCCCTGTTTCAGGAGGTCTTCGACGGGGCCAAGGCCAAGCTCAAGGCCCTGCTGCAGGTGCCGGACACCCATGAGATCCTGCTGCTGCAGGGCGGCGCCACCACCCAGTTTGCGGCCATCCCCATGAACCTCATGGAGGGGGGCGCGGCGGACTATGCCGTGACGGGCAACTTCTCCGGCAAGGCCGCCCAGGAGGCGGAAAAGTACGGTACGGTGCATATCGCCGCCGACACCGGCGACTCCGGCCACAGCCGCATCCCCGCGCAGAGCGAACTGAAGCTCAGCGCCGACGCCAAATACTTTTATTACTGCGCCAACAACACCATCTTCGGCACCGAGTGGCACTATGTGCCCAGGACCGAAGCGCCCCTGGTCTGCGACATGTCTTCGGACATCCTGTCGAGACGGGTGGACGTGTCGAAGTTCGGCCTCATCTATGCCGGCGCCCAGAAGAACATGGCCCCGGCGGGGCTGACGGTGGTCATCGTGGACAAGCGCCTGGCGGGCCGGGAAGAACCCATCACGCCGAAGATCCTCAGCTACAAAACCATGATCGAGACCGACTCCCTGCTCAACACCCCGCCCTGCTGGTGCATCTACATGCTGGGCCTGACGCTGGACTGGGTGATCGCCCAGGGCGGCGTTCCCGCCATGGAGCAGCTCAAACAGGAGCGGGCCGGTATGGTCTATGCCTTCCTGGATGAGAGCCGCCTCTTCAAACCCCATGCCAGACCCGAGGCCAGAAGCTGGATGAACGTCACCTTCCGCACCGGGGACAAGGACCTGGACGCGGAATTTGTCAAGGGCGCGGCGGCGCGGGGCCTTGTCAATCTCAAGGGCCACAAGCTGACGGGGGGCATCCGCGCCTCCCTGTACAACGCCATGCCCGTGGAGGGCGCCAGGGCGCTGGTCGAGTATATGAAGGAGTTTGAAGCACACCATGTTTAAGATCAAAACCATGAACACCATCTCCGAGCACGGCACCGGCGCCCTGGAAAAGCGGGGCTGCCAGGTGGGCCCGGATGTGGAAGCGCCCGACGGTCTGCTGATCCGCAGCGCCGATCTGCACGGCAAGGAATTCAACCCCGAGCTGCTGGCCATCGCGAGAGCCGGCGCTGGCTATAACAACATCCCCATCGAGGACTGCGCCGAAAAAGGCATCGTGGTCTTCAACAGCCCCGGCGCCAACGCCGAGGCGGTCAAGGAGCAGGAGATCGCAGCCCTGGTCATGGCGTCCAGGGATATGATCGGCTCCATCGACTGGGTGCGCTCCATCGCCGACCGGGGGGACGAGATCCCCAAGCTGGTGGAGAAGGGCAAGTCCTCCTTTGCCGGGCCCGAGCTGCTGGGCAAGACCCTGGGCGTGCTGGGCCTGGGCGCCGTGGGCTCGCTCGTGGCCAACATCGCCCTGGAACTGGGTATGGAGGTCTACGGCTACGATCCCTTCATGTCCGTGGACGCGGCCTGGCGCCTCTCCCGGGAGGTGCGCAGGGCCGAGGATGTGGACACCATCTATGAGCACGCCGACTATATCAGCGTCAACGTCCCCTATACCGAGGAGACCCACCACATGCTGAATGACGCGGCCTTTGCCAAGATGAAGCGCGGCGTGCGCGTCGTCAACGAGTCCCGGGCCGAGGTGGTGGACGACGAGGCCATGACCCGCGCTCTGGACTGCGGCAAGGTCGCAAAATATGTCACGGACTTTCCCAACAAGACCATCCTCCGCGCGCCCAACGTCATCGCCATGCCCCACCTGGGGGCCTGCACCCCGGAGAGTGAGGACCGCTGCGCCGAGATGGCGGCCCGGGAGCTCTATGACTACCTGCTCAACGGCAACATCAAAAACTCCGTGAACCTGCCGGACGCCACTCTCGCGCGCATGGGCGTGTGCAGGCTCTGCGTGCTGCACCGGAACGTCCCGAGGATGATCACCCGCATCCTGGACTTCATCAGCGCGAAGAACATCAACGTGGAGCATATGATCAACAAGCCCCGCGGGGCCTACGCCTACACCATCGTGGACCTGGGCGAGACCATCGGGGAGGACACCGCCGCCTCCATCCGCGCCATGAGCGACGTGCTGCGCGTGCGCGTGCTGTATTAAAGAAATAAACGGATTGCACCCGCAGAGCGCTGCCGCGCCGGCGGCCCTGCTTTGCTTGCCGCAAAAAGCATCACGTCATTGCGAGCCAGTGCGCACACTGGCGTGGCAATCCGTTTGCTTTTTGCGGCAATTCATCTTCCGTACATAAAGGAGAAACAACATGACCGAGAAGCTCTATTATCTGGACAGCCACCTGGCAGTCTTTGAGGCCCGGGTGCTCTCCTGTGAGCAGACGAAGACCGGCTTTGCCGTGGAGCTGGACCGCACGGCCTTTTTCCCGGAGGGCGGCGGGCAGCTGGCCGACACGGGGGCGCTGGGCGCCGTCCGGGTGCTGGACGTGCACGAGAAGGGCGGGCGTATCCTCCACGATACCGACGGGCCTCTGCCCGTGGGAACTCAGGTCCGGGGAGAGCTGGACTATGAGCAGCGCAGGCGGCGGATGCAGAACCACTCCGGCGAGCACATCGTCTCCGGCCTGGTGCATCGGGAATACGGCTACGACAACGTGGGCTTTCACATGGGCGCCGACTGCATGACCATCGACTTCTCCGGGGAACTGGAATGGCAGCAGCTGATGGAGATCGAGACCATGGCCAACGCCGTCGTGCGGGAGAACCTGCCGGTGCGCGCCTGGTTTCCCGCGCCGGAAGCCCTGGCCGATCTCAGCTATCGCAGCAAGCTGGAGCTGACGGAGAATGTGCGCATCGTCCAGATCGGGGACATCGACCGCTGCGCCTGCTGCGCGCCCCATGTCTCCCGGACCGGGGAGATCGGGCTGATCAAGCTGCTGGACAGCCAGCGGCACCGGGGCGGCGTGCGCGTAACGCTGGTCTGCGGCATGGACGCGCTGGAGCAGGTGCGCGCCCAGCAGGAGAGCGTGACGAAGATCTCCCAGGCGCTCAGCGCCAAAAGGGGAGAGGTGGCCCCGGCGGTGCAGCGGCTGCTGCGCGAGCAGCAGGAGCAGAAGGCGCGCTGCGACGCCCTGTCCATGGCTCTGGTGGAGCACCTGGCCGCGGCGGAGGCGGAGACGGCGGGGAACATCGTCCTCTTTGACAGCCTGCTGGACGAGGTGGCCCAGCGGGAGCTGGTCAATCTCCTGATGGAAAAGGCCGGGGGCCTTGCGGCGGTCTTCTGCGGGGATGACGGAAGCGGCTGGCGCTATGTCATCGGCAGCCGGCAGGTGGATCTGCGAAAGGCGGGCCGGGCCGTCAACGCCGCCATCGGCGGCCGGGGCGGCGGCCGGCCGGAGATGATCATGGGCCGCGCCTCTTTCTCCCGCGCGGAGATCGAAAAGGGCCTTGCCGAACTGCATATGGAATGAGTGAGCGAGGGGGCCTTCGGCCCCCTCGTTTCCGCTTGATTGAATACCCCGGTTTGTTTAGACAAAAATGTTCAAAATGTACAGAAAAATCCGAAAACCAGCCAAAGACTCTCACAATTTCAACAAAATGAGAATTGACAATTCGTTAACGCTTTGTTAAAATATGCATACGAGTATGGGCGTACTCTGTCCACGCACGCCCAAAAATAAGCGGAAACTTTTTTTGGAGGGTATTCTTGTGAAAGATCTCAAGCATCTGATCTACTTTGAGAATCTGCTTCAGGAAGCCAATAACGAGCTGGTCCAGCAGGCCAAGAAGGACGGCCTGCGCGCGGTGGGCTACACCTGTTATTTCATGCCTGAAGTACTTCTCGACCTGCCCGGCTGCTTCTCTGTCAGACTGAGAGCGCCGCGCTGCACATCCCCCGACATCGCGACCTACTACATGTCCGCCCGTGTCTGCCATTACGCCAGAAGCCTGATGGAGCGCGCACTGGAGGGCGGCTACAACTTCCTCGACGCCCAGATGGCCACCGAGACCTGCACCGCCACCTGCCGCTTCCAGGAGCACCTGCAGCAGAAGCACCTCGACTCCGTCGACGATATGCGCATCATCGACAACGACGACTTCTTCTGCGAGTTTACCGACGTCCCCTTCAAGAACAACGAGATTTCCTATGAGCACTTTGCCACCCAGCTGCGCGCCCATGTGCTGCAGCCTCTGCACGATCACTTCGGCATCGACATCTCCGACGAGGCCATCCGCAAGGCCGTCGAGCAGCAGAACGAGGTCTCCCGTCTCATCAACGAGATCGGCGACTACCGCAAGCTGGACAACCCAACCATCACCGGCTATGAGTTCCACGTGATCCAGCTGGTCTCCCTGGCGTGTCCCAAGTATCTGATCCTGCCCTACCTGCGTGAGACTGCCGAGGCGATGAAGACCCGCGAGCCTGATCTGAAGAAGGAGTTCCGCTGCAAGGTGCTGCTGGCCGGCTCCGAGAACGACGATCCCGATTTCACCAAGCTCATCGAGGGCTGCGGCGCCCGCGTCGTCTGCGACCGTTACTGCTACGGCGCGGTGGAGTCGAGACAGATCATCGACCTGCCCGAGGGCGTCGATCCCGTCTACGCCATCGCCAAGCACTACCTGTCCACCTCCAACTGCCCGCGCTTCATGCCTCAGGACGAGATGCGCGCCAGAAAGAAGAGAATTGCAGACCTGGCCAGGGAGTACCACGCCGACGGCGTCATCATCGCCTCCAACAAGTTCTGCGAGTACTGGAGCTACGAGCGCGTCATCGACACCGTCATCCTCAAGCGCGACTTCGGCCTGCCCGTCTGCTCCATCGAGAAGGAGTACATCAACACCGCCTCCGGCCAGCTGCGTACCCGTTTCCAGGCCTTCGTAGAGAGCGTTGAGATCAAGAAGATCCAGGAGGGCAAATAAGATGGCTAAGAAAAAAATGACCAAAGCACTGAGAGATTTCTGGTACGGCAAGCCCCACACCGCCGAAGAGGGCGGCCGCCGTCTGGGTGAGCTGCACGAGGACAAGACCCACCTGTACAAGCACAGAGAGTGGCGCGGTGTCAAGGACACCATGTACTACTTCTACATGATCTGGCTGTACAACTACATCTTTATGGTCAAGGACGTCATGGTGATGGGCGGCCTCGTCAATTTCGCCAAGGGCGTCTGGCGCTACCGCTGGGTTGGCCAGACCTACCTGCCCGTGCTGCACTGGTTCGACCGCGGCCTTGAGGGTATGCGCGGCGAGGCTCTGAGAGGCTCCGCCTGGCACTACCGGGCCATGGTCGCCACCACCATCCGTCAGTTCCAGCGCATGTTCGCCGCGGACACCCGTCTGCACGGCGGCAAGCAGAACGACCTGTACAAGCACACCATCGCCCACAACGAGACCGTCTGGGGCGGCGTGTTCTATCCGTGGGACGGCGAGATCACCAATGTGCCTCTCGAGATGATCCCCTACTTCGTCACCTGCCACGTCAACTCCCACACCGTTCTCAACTACATCGACGCGGTCCAGTCCATCGGCCTGCCCGGCGACCCCTGCCCCATGTGCCAGGCCGAGTCCGGCATCTTCGTCCTGGACGACGTGCCCGACTACGCCCCCGCCGTCATCACCTGCAACGAGGCCTGCGACGCTTCCGTCTCCACCTCCACCCTGCAGGACTGGTTCTTCGACAAGCCCCTGTTCTCCCTGCCCATGCCCATGCTCTTTGACGACCCGCTGGTCAAGAAGTACGTCATGCGTGAGATCGAGGAGCTGTGGAAGTTCGTCGAGGATCAGTACGGCATCCCCTTCAGCTGGGAGAAGCTGGTCCACAAGCTGGAGCTCCAGAACGAGCTGCAGCGCTTCGAGTGGGAGAAGTGGGAAGTTGCCGCGCACTCCGACTCCTATCCCATCAACGGCGTCGCCCAGGCCCTGTACCGCATCTACCAGACCCAGTACGGCGACTGGGAGATCTGGCACGTCACCGACAAGAAGGTCCGCAAGATCCTGGAGAAGTGCGTTGCCAAGAAGATCAACACCTTCCCCCAGACCCGCCACCGCGTGATCGCCTGGTCCTGCGCCCCGCTGTACTACTCCAACTGGTGCACCTGGGCATACAACTGCTGGGGCCTGAACGTCATCATCAACATGGACTCCCTGATGTTCGACATGACCATCCGCACCGACTCCTACGAGAACTGCCTCGAGGATATGGCCCAGTACCATATGTGGGCCCCCATGCGCCGCATGGCCGTCGGCGGCATGCACCACATGTTCGAGCTGTGGGATTACATGAAGCGCTTCAACTGCGACATGGTCGCCATGTATGACCAGCTCCAGTGCAAGGGCGTGCAGGGTCTGCACGGCCTGTTCGAGGATGAGTTCCGCAAGAGAGACATCAAGGCCTTCTGGATTCCCCACGCCCTGCCCGACAGCCGCACCGTCTCCCGTGCCGAGATCCGCCGCCTGATCAACGACTACATGAGCACCGTCATGCACGAAGAGCCCCTGGATCCGTCTCTGCTTGACTTTGACGACTCCATGACCTGGTAAGAGGAGAAAACGATATGAACAAGATTTGCAAAGCGCTGCTGAAAGTTTTCGTGATTGCGTTCCTTGCCAACGCGGCTCTGTTCGCGGTGTTCTTCTTCGATCTGGACGGCAAGCTGCTGTTCAACGTGGTGGAGCCCTTCCTGAAGAAGCACTATGACGACATGGACCGCAAGGACACCCTGAAGACCCCCTACGGTATCGACGAGTTCCCCAAATACGATTATAATTCCTGACGTCAGAAGAAGCCAGATCCATTCCGCTTCCGCGGTTTCCGAAAACGCCGCGAAAGCTCCATATCCCCTGGCTCCTTCTTCCTTCCAAAATCGAACCCGCTGCGCTGGGCTTTGATTTTGCGCCCCAGAGGATGCCGCAAAGCGGCGATTGAAATAATACTAAGGAGACAAAGTAATGAAATACTTCGGCGGTTGTGACGTAGGATCGACCTACACCAAGGCAGTCATTCTGGACGAGAACGGCAAGATGGTTGCCGACACGACGATCAAGAGCAAGATCAATTCCGAGCAGAGCGCCATTGCGGCGATGGACGAGGTTCTCAAAAAGGTGGGGCTGAAGAGCAGCAAGGAACTGGAGTACCTGATCGGCACCGGCTACGGCCGCAACAAGGTTCCCTTTGCCGATGAGAACATCTCCGAGATTTCCTGCCACGCCATGGGCGTGCACGTGACGGACCCCTCTGTCAAGGCCATCATCGACATCGGTGGCCAGGACGTCAAGGGCATCAGCATTGACACCGACGGCACGGTGAAGAACTTCGCCATGAACGACAAGTGCGCTGCCGGTACCGGCCGTTTCTTCGAGGCCATGGCCCGCTCGTTCGAGCTGAGCCTGCCCGAGTTCTCCAAGCTCTCCCTGACTGCCAAGAACGTGATCCCCATCACCGCCCAGTGCACCGTATTTGCCGAGTCCGAGGTCATCACCCTGGTGGGTGAGGGCAAGGCCACCGATGAGATCGCCGCGGGCATTGAGATGGCCGTTGCCAAGCGCTGCTTTGTCATGGCCAAGAAGGCCGGCGCCACCGACTCCATCACTCTGACCGGCGGCTGCGCCAAGAACGACGGTCTGAAGGAGGCCATTGAGCACGTGCTGAAGCTCAAGGTCATCAACCTCAAGACCGACCCCCAGCTCATGGGCGCCCTCGGCGCTGCCGAGTATGCCCGCCAGAAGGGCCTGGCCAAGAAGTAAACCTTCCAAAACGAAAAAACAGCACGGACTTTAAGTCCGTGCTGTTTTTCGTCTATCAGGTTTCCTGCGCCTTCGGCTTCGGCTGGTGGTACTCCAGCCCCTGGTCAAAGCGCACCTTCTCCGGCGGTGTCTCCAGCAGCTCCGGGTGGTCCAGATAGTGCCGCACATCCCCGAAGAAGCGGGCATAGTGGGCGCCGGAGCAGACACGCTCGTCGGCGGTGATGCCGATGGGCAGGTAGCGCTTCATGCGGGTCTGGCCGTTTTCCACCTCTGCCACCTTTTCGGTGACGCCCATCCCGAGAAACAGCCCCACGTTGCCCCAGTTGTACAGGTGGTGGTTGACGTCATGCAGACCGATGGAGGCTGTGTTGGTGATGTACATGCCCACATAGAAGGGCAGCTCCTCCATCAGCATCCCAGGAGCCAGACCGTAGCGGTCCAGAAAGCGCACCAGGCCCACGATGAGCGTGGCAAGCCCCGGCACGGCAAACAGAAAAGCCAGCAGCTTGTCCACAAAGCCGGCGGGCGCGTCGCCCCGGTTGGCGGCCACGGCGGCTGTCATACGGTCGCGCACGTCATAGATCGTGTCGGTCAGATCAAACTTGATCTTTACCACAGCCTCCCCCTTGTCCGCATCCGAGGGATCCTTGAGGATCGTAAAGGCGGCGGAGCAGTTGTTCCGGGCGAAGAGCTGCTTGTTCATGATAAAGCGGTTGACTTCCGGGTTTTTGCTGACGGCGCGCACATAGGCCGCCACGATGATCTGCATATAAGACAGCGTCTGGTTTTTCTCCTTCTTTTGCTGCCGGATGTAGCGGGAGAGCACCTCCATGTCCGCCTGGTGCTTGAGAAAAACCTGCGCGTCGCAGCGCATGGGCATCACATAGGGCGTAATCCGCATCACCGGGTCGATACCCTTGACCCGTCTTCCGTCCGGCCGTCTTCCAAACATGGGGACTCCTCCTTGTGTCGTCGATTGATGTGAAAATTATATAAGTTTTTTGAAGCTTTGTAAAGAGCGGATTCCGCTTTTCCGCTGCACTTCAGATGATTTCGCTGACGGGTGCGGCATTGCTCACCCGGCCGGTGACCTGGCGGATGGCCCGGTTGGCCTCCAGGAGGTTGGCCCGGTCGTCCTCATTCACCTCGATGTGGTAGACCGTCCGCAGCCGGTTTTCCCGCCGGGTCATGAGCCGGGGGTCCAGCTTGGTCCAGCCGAACACCGGGTACTCCGAGGTGGTCCAGACCCGATAGCGCACTCCGCGCTCCCTGAGCTCCGCCTCCACGCGCCGGAATTCCTCCGCGTTGTTGGAGATATAGACTGTCATTTCCCGTTCGCCGCCTCTGGAAAACATGGCGCACGCCTCCCTTCCTGCTGTGTTCTGCCTTACTTATATCACAAAAGCGCCCGGCAGCGCAACCGAAAAAGCGGGATGACAGCGGCCCCCGGCCTGTGTTATACTGGTAACATTCCGAACAAGTCCGTTCAGGGGGGAGGAAAGACGCCATGCAGGAGAGCTTTTATACGCTGCCCGGGCCGAGGAGCCTGCGCCTTGCGCTGGCGTCAGATCTGCACGATTTCCCCGGGGACGAGGCGCTGGCCTCGCTGGAGAAGCGGCGGCCGGAGCTGATCTGCGTGACGGGGGATTTCGTCCTGGGCCGGGCGCCGCGGGAGGGGCTGAAGATGGAGCGCTGCCCGGAGACCATGGCCTTTTTCCGCGCCTGCGCAGCGCTGGCGCCCACTTTCATCTCCCTGGGCAACCACGAGTGGATGCTGGCGGAGGAGGATCTGGCGCTGATCCGGGATACGGGCGCCGTGCTGCTGGACAACGCCTGGACACACTGGCAGGGCCTCTGCATCGGGGGCCTGACCCCCGGGCGCATCGGGCACTACCGGGCCTTCCGCGCGGCAAGCGGGAGCGGTGAGCGCTATCCGCTGCCGCCGCATGCGCGCCACTATGGGGCAATGATCCCGCCGGAGACGGACTGGCTCGCGGACTACGCAGCCCAGCCGGGCTGCAAGCTGCTGCTCTGCCACCAGCCGGAATACTGGCCCCGCTATGTTCGTGACTTGCCCATCGACCTGACGCTCAGCGGCCATGCCCACGGCGGGCAGATCCGCCTGCTCGGGCAGGGGCTGTTTGCGCCGGGGCAGGGGGTTCTGCCCCGCTACACCTCCGGCGTCTATGAGGGCCGGCTGATTGTCAGCCGCGGCCTTGCCAACACTACCGTCGTGCCGCGGCTCTTCAATCCCACAGAGATGGTGTATATTCACCTGCAAAAGCCGTAAAACACGAAACACCGATAAAAAGCTCCCCCGGACTGCATCCGGGGGAGCTTTGCGTTGACTGGGTTTTACTGCTCGGCGGGGGTGAAGTCCTCTTTGCCGTGGTGGCAGAGCGGGCAGACGTAATCCGCCGGCAGCTCGCCGTCGCAGGGCTCGAAGTGGCCGCAGATGGAGCAGACGTAGCCCTTCTGCTTGGGCTTGACCTCGGGCACCACATGCTCAAACTCGTCTTTGCCGTGCTTGCACAGCGGGCAGGTGAAGTCGTCGGGCAGCTCCGCACCCTCATAGACATAGCCGCAGACCTTGCAGACCCAGCACTCCTTCTGCTCGGGGGCGGGGTTCTTCTTGGGCTTGATGTGGGCGTGGTAGTAGCCGTAGGTGCAGGAGGGAGCGGAGGAGAGGACCTTCGCCTCCACCACGTTTGCGATGTAGAGGGTCTGGGTCTCCAGATCCTTGACGTCGATGACCTCGCAGGAGAGCACGGCGTTGGTAAACTCGGGGATATAGCGGATGCCGTTGGAGGTGCGCACATCGTACGGCAGGTCCGCGAACTTGTCCACGTCCCGGCCGCTCTGGAAGCCGAAGCGCTGGAACAGGGAGTAGGGCGCGTCCTCGGTGAGGATGGAGATGTTGAAGCGCCCGGCCTTCATGACCATGTCGCAGGTGTGGTTTTTCTTGATGCAGGAGATGGTGATCTTCTTGGGGTCGGCGGAGGCCACCTGACCGGCGGTGTTGATGATGCAGCCGTAGTCCTTCCCGTCGACCACGGTGGTGAGCACCTCCACGCCGTAGGAGAACTTGGAGAAGACCTTGTTGTCCACGTTGTCCACGGAGAAGGCAGTCCCGGCCGGGGCGGCGAACTCCACCTCCGCGGGCTTGGGGGCAAGCTCATCGGCGATGGCCTGGGCCAGGGCCTCCAGCTGCTCCATCTGGTTGGCGGCCAGGGCGGATTTGAGGGTGATCTTGTCACCGATGAACTCCAGTCCCTTGAGGCCGGAGAGCAGATCGGTCATGACCTTGCCGCTGGTGGGCGCCCAGGAGCCGTTCTCGATCAGGGCCACCTTGCGGTTCTGGAGGTTGTGGGCGGCGATATCGTGCAGCAGGTTTTCCATGGTCACAAACACGCCGGCGTTGTAGGTGGTGGCGGCAAAGACCAGGTGGCTGCAGCGGAAAGCGTCGGAGACGATGAAGGAGGCGGGGGTGACGGAGGTGTCGTGCATGCGCACCTTCACGCCCTTCTCCACCAGCTTCGCGGCCAGGATATTGGCGGCGTTCTCGGTGTGGCCGTAGACGGAGGCGTAGGCCAGCATCACGCTGTTTTCCTCGGGGGTGTAGCTGGACCAGAGCAGATACTTCTCCAGATAGTCGCCGAAGTGGCTGCGCCAGACAAAGCCGTGCAGCGGGCAGACCAGGGCGATGTCGAGCTTCGCGGCCTTCTTCAGCACCGCCTGCACCTGGGGGCCGTATTTGCCCACGATGTTGGTGTAGTAGCGCCGGGCCTCATCCAGACACTCGCCGAAGAAATCGACCTCGTCGTTGAAGAGTCTGCCGTTGAGGGCGCCGAAGGAGCCGAAGGCGTCGGCGGTGAAGAGAATCTTGTCGGTGGTGTCATAGCTCATCATGACCTCGGGCCAGTGGACCATGGGGGCCATGACGAAGGTGAAGCTGTGGCGGCCGGAGGAGAAGGTGTCGCCCTCCTTGACCAGCATCACGCGGCCGGTGAGATCCAGGGGGAAGTACTGCTGGATCATGGTCTGGATCTTGGCGTTGCAGATGACCGTGGCCTCGGGGTAGCGGGTGAGTACCAGCTCCAGGGTGGCGGCGTGGTCGGGCTCCATGTGATGCACCACGACGTAGTCCAGCTTCCGTCCGCCAAGCTCGTGGGCCAGGTTTTCCAGGAATACCCCGTAGACCGCCTTGTCCACGGTGTCAAAGAGCACGGTCTTCTCGTCCAGCAGCAGGTAGGAGTTATAGGATACGCCGTCGGGAACGCCATACACGCCTTCAAAGAAGGGCAGCCGTCTGTCGTCGGCGCCGACCCAGATCAGGTCGTCCTGAACTTTTCTTGTGCAGTACATAGTGTATTCTCCTTTGTGTGAAAGGTAAGATTTTACGCTTCCATTATAGGGGCTGGCCGCGCTTCTGGCAAGCAGGAAATTTGCAAAAGAAAAAGCGCCCTTCCGGGCGCCTTTTCTCGGTCAGTCCTTTTTCAAAAGAAAGCTCTTGCCGTAGCCGTAGGGATTGCCGCGGCGGTCGGCGCGCACATGCTCCGCCATCCCGGCCCGGTCCGTGACCACCAGCCCCGCCAGCCTGTCGATGCCGCAGTCCAGCAGCGCCGGGCACATGGGCACCGAGGGCCCCGTCAGCACAGTGATTGCGTTTTCACACAGCTGAAGCAGGTGGGGCAGGGTCTTGTTGATGAGGCTGCTGCCGGTGATGAGCACGAGATCGCACTGCGGCAGAATCCAGTCGCAGGCGGAATCCGGATAGTCCCCCTCCTGGGGGGCGCGCTCGAGGACGTAGACCGCCTTTGCCATATCCCGCAGGCCGGGAGGGCCGTGCATGTGGCCGATGATGCCCACGGTGCGGCCCCGGAGATCAATGCCCTCGGTGTAGTACTTCTCAAAGGGCAGGTAGGTCCCCAGCGCCTCCAGATGGGCGGGCGTGTTGTAAAAGGCGTTTGCCGCCGCAAGGCCGAAGCTGGCTTCCTCCAGATTCCAGGAGGCCGCGGCCTTCGCCGCGTCACGCAGCGGCAGACCCGTCAGCCCCTCCGGGTACATCGGCGGAATGGTGCTGCCCGGGGTGGCCATGCCGAGCCCGAGACTGTCCGCGGTCTCCGCCATGCTCCAGCGGGCCCCGGCGGTGAGGGCAGTGATGGGCGTCTCACCCGTCACGCCCGCGGCCAGCGCATCAAAGAGGGCGAAGAAATCAGACTTCATTGCGCGTTGCCCTCAGCTCGATCATCTGTCCGGCGATGGAGATGGCGATCTCCGCCGGGGTCTCCGCCTTGATGGAGAGCCCGATGGGGGTGGTGACGCGGGCAAAGTCCTCGTCGGTAAAGCCGTACTCCTCCCGCAGACGCTGGAACACGCCGGCCTTCTTGTGCCTGGAGCCGATGACGCCGATGTAGCAGGCGGGGGTCTTCAGCATCTGGGCCTGCACCACCGCGTCGAAGGCGTGCCCGCGGGTCATGACGCAGGCGTAGTCCTCGGCCCCAACGGTGATGAAGTCCGAGATGCGGGTGAAGTCGATGAGCAGGACCTCCTCCGCGGTGGGGAAGAGCTCCTTCCTGGCAAACTCGGGCCGGTCGTCCAGCGCCACGCAGCGAAAGCCCACATGGCTCAGAACCGGCACCAGCTCCTGGGCCACATGGCCGCAGCCGAAGACATAGACCCGGCCGGAGGAGTTGATCTGCTCGACGTAGAGATCGCGGCCCTCCTTTACCAGACGCTTGGGATGGCGGCTGAGCTCACCCGTGAGCCAGTCCGGCGCGTCCACAAACAGGCTGCCGCAGCTTTTGGCGCAGAGACCGAGCCGGCCCTCGTCCCCGATGTCGGAGAGCAGCCACAGGTCCTCGCCCTTTTGAAACAGGTCCTCGGCCTTTTCGCAGAGGGCCAGGGTCTCCCGGTCCCCGGCGGGGAGGAAGCGGAAGTAGACCTGCACGGCGCCGCCGCAGATCATGCCGAGATTCTGCACGTCGTCCTTCGTCAGGGAGAAGTCCTGCTGGCCGGAGCATTTCTCTTTCAGCATCCTGGCCGCGATCTGCTCGGAGCGGTACTCCACCGCGCCGCCGCCGATGGTGCCGCAGACGCGGCCCGTGTCCGCAATCAGCATCCGGGCGCCGGCCCCTCTGGGCGTGGCGCCGGAGGAGGCGATGACCGTGACCAGCACCAGGTCCTTGCCCTGGGAGAGCAGGGAAGCGATTTGACGAAACATGTTTCTCATGGGGATACCTCCTGATAGAAGAGTGGAAAGGCGCGGGATCAGAGGATCCCGTCAAAGTATTGGTCGAAACGCTCGGCCGCGGTTTTGCGCAGATCGTTTTCAAAGCGGCGGAAGGCGTCGATGAGGCGGCGGCCGTCCTCCGTCAGGCGGCTCTGCCCGCCGCGGGCCCCGCCCTGGCTGCGCTCGATGAGGGTGCGGCTGAACTGGGACTCCATGGTGCGGATGATGTTCCAGCCGGTAGAGTAGGAGATCTGCATCCGCTGGCAGGCGGTGCGGACGGAGCTGGTCTCGTCCACCAGGGAGAGGAGCATGGCGATCTTGTCGTCAAAGAAGGGGACCTCTTTGGCAAGCGACACACTCAGCGTGGGGCGGATGAGCTGCTGGTTGTGATAGCTCAGCAGCGCCTGGTAGTCCTCGGGTGTGTCGGCGTCGTGGAGGATGCCGGCGTCCCCCACCTCGATCCTGGCCATGGTCTCGCCGCAGCGGGAGATGGCCCCCCGCAGTCCGCCCTCGCCGGAATCGGCGAGCAGGGCATCCACCAGGGAAGAGGCGATCAGAATGGGGTGCCCGTCCTTCCCCTCGCAGACCGGGCAGGCCAGAGCGGCGCCGGAATCCAGCAGACTGCGCACGGTGGCGGAGGTGAACAGGGGAATGTCCACGGGGGTAAAGAGGATGCGGTCACACTTGTCCTTCAGATAGGCCAGGCCGATCCTGGCCGAGTCGAACATCTGGCTGTGGGCGTAGTTCTCGTTGCGCAGGAACACCAGGCCCAGCCCGGCCAGGTGCCGCTCCAGCTGGGTTGCGTTGTAGCCGGTGACCATGACGATCCGTTCTGCTCCGGCCTGCTGCAGCGTGGCCACCACCCGCTGGGCAATGGAGATGGAGCCGATGTTGAGCATGGGCTTGAAATCCCCCATCCTGGAGGACATTCCCGCCGCCACGATCACTGCACCCGTTTGCATCTTTCACCCTCCCGTCAAAAGCGAATGGTATAAAAATACGATATAAAACATCATACACCCGCGTGCGGCCTTTGTAAACCACCGGCCGGGCATGAAAATGCGGGCGCTATCCGCGGTGCTTTTTCATCAGCGCGGCGGTGTTGCGCTCCCAGAACACCCCGTCGGCATAGCCCTGAATGCGCTTGTCCGTCTCCGCCAGCTCCAGGCGCTTTTCCGCCCAGGCGCAGTAGGCCGCCTCCCGTTCAACGCCCACATAGTGCCGTCCGAGCTTTTTGGCCGTGACGGCAGAAGAGCCGGAGCCCAGGAAGGGGTCCAGCACGATGTCTCCGGGGTCGGAACTTGCCAGAATGAGCTTGGCCATCAGCTTCTCCGGCTTCTGGGCGGGGTGGGGCGTGTTCTCCGGCATGGACCAGAAGGGGACGGAGATATCGTCCCAGAAGTTGGAGGGGAAGCTGTTGCGGAAGCGGCCCTCGGCGTTTTCCTCCCAGTCCTTGGGGCGCCCGCCCTCCCGGTAGGGGGCCAGCACCCGCCGCCGCTGCATGACGGCCTCCGGGTGAAAGCGGTAGTCCGCCGACACGGTGGCAAACCAGATGTCCTCCAGGACGTTTTTCCAGTTGTGCCGGGCGCCCCGGCCCTTCTCCCGCTGCCAGGTGATGCGGTTTTGCAGCCGCAGGCGCCGGACAAGGATCGGCCCGATGACCAGACTGCTGCGCCAGTCGCAGCAGACGTAGACGGAGCCGGTCTCCTTCAGGCAGGGCAGGGCGGCGTCCAGCCAGCGCTCGGTGTAGGCGGCGTATTCCGCCTCGCCCATGCGGGAAAAGCGGCTGCCGTTATAGTTCTTGGTGAGGTTGTAGGGGGGATCGGCGATCAGCAGATCCGCAAAGCCCCGGGGCAGCAGCTCCAGCAGCTCCAGGCTGTCGCCCGGCAGGATCCGGTCCAGGGCCTCGTCCGGTGTCAGGGGGCCCTCGGGTCGGACGCAGCGGGCCAGCAGGCGCCGGCTCTCCGCCTCGCTGAGTTCCAGACTCCGGTTGTTTGCAGCTTTCATGCGCTCCCTCCTTTCTGACCTACTTTACCACAAAGCGCCCGGACTTACAATCCGGTACCCCAGGCACAACGTTGCGCCGCCAAGGCGGAATTGGACAAATGTTGACCGGCATAGAGTAGGGCAGGAGGGTGATGCGCGATGATGAGCTGTTTTTCCGAACTGCGGTACAAGGAAGTGATCGACATCCACACGGGCTACCGTCTGGGTTATGTCTGCGATCTGGAGTTTGACGACCGGGAGGGATGCCTGGCCTCCCTGGTGACGCCGGGCCGGCCGCGGCTTTTCGGTCTGCTGGGCCGGGAGGACGACTATATCCTGCCCTGGAGCAGCATCGTCCGGGTGGGGACGGACATCGTGCTGGTGGAGGTGAAGGGAGAATTTCTGCGCCGCAAGCGGCAGACCCACTTCTTTTAGTGTTGGCAAAGGCGGCCGGATGCGGTATAATATACCATTATACGAATTCCGAATCCGGGAGGGAGAGGCCGCCGTGAAAAAACTGCTTGTTCTGCTGCTGGCACTGCTGCTGGCGCTGCCCGCCGCCGCCTGCGGGAAGGAAGAGGAGCTGGGGCCCTGGACCATGCCCCAGGTGGACACCAGGCCCACCCCGGTGCGGACGCCCGTGCCCACCTTCGGCGGCGGCAGGCCCGAGAGCTTCGTGTGGAACGAGGCGGAGTTTCTCAACCTGGCCATACCGGGGGCCGACCCCGCCAGCCGCCAGGAGAAGCACACCCACCGGCAGGCCCTGGCGCTGTTTCCGTACAATTTCCTGCCGACGTCCATCTTCGGGGAGAGCTACGCGAAATATGACAAGCTCACCCTGCAGAAGACCGAGCACGAGGTGATGCTGGACGAGGCGGGACAGCTGGCCGAGCACGCCTATGTGGAGTTCGTCTACCTGCCAAAGAGCGGCAAGGCGGACGAGGGGCTCTATGTGCAGGCGGAGCTCTGCTCCTATGACGCGGCCCTGGAGATCTACGGCGGGAACTATCCCCATCTGATCCTGCCGGAGGGGACGCGCCTGCAGCGCTCGCTCTATTATTTAAAGGAGTTTGTGCTGCTCCGGGTGGGGGAGCAGCGGGCCGCCCAGTTCATGCGACTGACCCCCGCCTCGTACTTCAATGACGTGCGCGCCGCCATGTCGGCCGCGGAGGAAAACGGCGAGGTCTACACCCCCGCCCGCCAGGTGTTTCTGACGGTGACCTGCGGCGTGCAGATGAGCGACGAGGCGTTCACCGCCGCGGTCTGCGATCTGCTGACCTTCTCCGACGGCAGTGAGATCGTCACCCCGGAGCCCAGCCGCCTGCCGGTCTTCGGGGAAAAGGGAGCGGCATAAGAGACAAGGCTCCCCTGCAAGGGGAGCTGTCAGCGAGCTTGTGAGCTGACTGAGGGGTAAGCGCTTCCACCAAACCCCTCCGGCGCCGTCTGCGGCGCCACCTCCCCTTTCAGGGGAGGCATAATATCCTTTTTCAGTAGGAGTATTTATGCAGCAAACCGATACAAAAAGAGAACGGGCGATCCTGGCGGGACTCTCCGCCTCCAGCATGGATGAGCATGAGCGCTCCACCGACGTATCCATGGAGGAGCTGGCCGCCCTGGTGGAGACCGCCGGGGGCGAGACCGTGGCCATGCTGGTCCAGACCCGCCCCAGCCCCGACCCCAGGAGCTTCATCGGCGACGGCAAGGTGCAGGAGATGAAGGAGCTCATCGAGCACCAGGAGTGCGATCTGGCGGTCTTTGACAACGAGCTCTCGCCCTCCCAGATGCGGGTTTTGTCCGAGGAACTGGGGGTCAAGGTGCTGGACCGTTCCGGCCTGATCCTGGATATCTTCGCGCAGAGAGCGCGCACACGGGAAGGTCAGCTCCAGGTGGAGCTGGCGCAGTACAAGTACCTGCTGCCCAGACTCACCGGCATGTGGACCCACCTGGTGCGGCAGACCGCCTCCGGCGGCTCCTCGCCCATCGGCACCCGCGGCCCCGGCGAGACCCAGCTGGAGACAGACCGCCGCCACATCCGCCGCAAGATCCAGAAGCTGGAGGAGGAGCTGGCCCAGGTGCGCAAGGTGCGCTCCACCCAGCGCCGCCGCCGGGAGAAGAACGACATGCCGGTGGTGGCCCTGGTGGGATACACCAACGCGGGCAAGTCCACGCTCTTAAACTGCCTGACGGGCTCCGACATCCCGGCAAACGACCGGCTCTTTGACACCCTGGACACCACCACCCGCCGCCTGCGGGTGGACGAGCTGACGGAGGTGCTGCTGTCCGACACCGTGGGCTTTATCCGCAAGCTCCCCACCCACCTGATCGAGGCCTTCAAGGCCACCCTGGAGGAGCTTCAGTACGCGGACGTGCTGCTGCACGTCATCGACATTTCCAACCCCGAGTGGGTGGAGCAGGCCCGGGTGGTGGACGAGCTGATCCGGCAGCTGGGCGCGGAGCAGACCCCCTGCATCCGGGTCTACAACAAGTGCGATCGGTACTTCGGCATCCTCCCCAGGGGAGAGGACGCGGTCTGCATCTCCGCCAAAAGCGGCGAGGGCGCGGCGGAGCTGATGGAGAAGCTCTCCAACATGCTGGACCGGGGAAAGCGCCGGGTGCATCTGCAGATCCCCTACGCCGCGGCGGGGGTACTGGACAGCCTGAACCGGGAGGGCGCGGTGCTCAGCACGGAGTACACCGACGCGGGCATCGAGGCGGAGGCCGTCGTGCCACCGGATCTTTTCGGCCGCGTCAAGGCCTACATCCCCGGCTACACGGAACCGAAAGAGGATTGGGAGACATGAGCGAGTATCTCATTCCCGCCGGCGCGGGGGAGGCGGAGTTTACCGAAAAGCGCTCCCGCTTCCTGGGGCACGTCCGCATGGTCGAAAATGAGGAGGAGGCCCGCGCCTTCATCAACGAGATGAAGAAGAAATACTACGACGCCCGGCACAACTGCTGGTGCTACTCGATCCAGGGCGGGCCCGAGCGCTACAGCGACGACGGCGAGCCCCAGGGCAGCGCGGGCATCCCCATGCTGGAGGTGCTGCGCCGCCGGGGCGTGACGAACGCGGTCTGCGTGGTGACGCGGTATTTCGGCGGCGTGCTGCTGGGTACCGGCGGCCTGCTGCGCGCCTACACCAGGAGTACCGCCGACGCGCTGGACGCGGCGGGGCTTGCCGCGGTGCGCCCCTGGGCGGAGACGGAGCTGGACTGCAGCTACGGCCAGCTGGAAAAGCTCAAGAGCGAGGCCGCCGCGGCGGGCGGCATCCTGGAGGATGTGGTCTACGGCAGCGGCGTCACCCTGAAGGTGCTGGTGCCGGCGGAGGATGCGGAGGCTTTTGCCGCCAGAATCTTCGACCGCAGCGCGGGACTGGTCAAAGTCCGCGTCACCGGGGAGAGCCGCCGGGCGGTGCGCCTCTGACAGGGCAAATTTTCCCGCATTAAAATTTCAAAAAAATAAAGGGAAATACACTTTTGCGTCGTATAAAGAGTAAGGGGAGACAAATCCCCTTGCTCTTTTTTACGGTTGATATGCGGAAAGGAGTGGAAAAAATGTCCTGTCCCCGTGAGGAGAGAGAACAGCTCGAGCATTTTATCGTCGGGCCCTGCGGCGTGCTGGCGGAGAATACCCGCGGGCGGCGCGTCCCGGAGCCGGAGTGCGAGATCCGCACCTGCTTCCAGCGGGATGTGGACCGCATCACCCACTCCAAGTCCTTCCGCCGTCTCAAACATAAAACCCAGGTTTTCCTCCGGCCAGAGGGGGATCACTACCGCACCCGGCTGACCCACACTCTGGAGGTGACGCGCCTGGCCAGGACCGTGGCCCGCGCCCTGCGGCTCAACGAGGACCTGGCGGAGGCCATCGGCCTGGGCCACGATCTGGGCCACACGCCCTTCGGCCACGCGGGGGAGCGGGCGCTTAACGCCATCTACCCCGGCGGCTTCAAGCACTATGAGCAGAGTCTCCGGGTGGTGGACGTGCTGGAGAAGGAGGGCGAGGGTCTCAATCTCTGCTATGAGACGCGCATGGGCATCCTCAACCACACCCACGGCGCCCCGGACGATACGCGGGAGGCCACCGCGGTGCGGCTCTGCGACCGCATCGCCTACATCAATCACGACCTGGACGACTCCATCCGCGCCGGCATCGTCACGGCAGAGTCCGTACCGGAGCGCATCCGCCTGCAATGCGGGGAGCACAACGCCGCCCGCATCAACTCGCTTGTCACCGACCTGATATGCAACAGCGGCGACGGGGTGCTGCGCATGTCGCCCGAAATGCAGGAGACCTTCGACTTTTTCCACCGCTACATGTTCTCCGACGTCTACACCAACCCCATCGCCAAGAGCGAGGAGGACAAGGTGCAGGGCATTCTGGAGAAGCTGTACGACTACTATGTGAAGCACCCGGAGCGCATGCCCCGCGAGATGCAGGTCATCGCCGGGCGGGAGGGGCGCGAGCGCGCCGCGGTGGACTACATCTCCGGCATGACCGACGGCTATGCCATGGAAAAATTCGGGGAGATCTACATCCCCTTCGCCTGGACCGTGAAATAAGAGTGGAGTGTGGAGTGAGGAGTTTGAAGTTATGGAGCGCCTGCGGCGCAATTGGAATATGTCCGCGAAGCGGACTCCTTCACTCCACATTCCACACCCCACACTCCACACTGAAAGAAGGTGATATGCCGTGGCTTTTCCCGAAAAGTTCATACAGGAGCTGATCGACCGCTCGGACATTGTGGACGTGGTATCGGGCTATGTGCGCCTGACCAAGCGCAGCGGGGCCAACCAGTTCGGCCTCTGCCCCTTCCACAGCGAGAAGACGCCCTCCTTCTCCGTCTCGCCGGACAAGCAGATCTACCACTGCTTCGGCTGCGGCAAGGGCGGCGGCGTCATCAGCTTCATCATGGAGATCGAAAACCTCTCCTACCCGGAGGCGGTGGCTTTTCTGGCCAAGCGCGCGGGGATGCAGATGCCCGAGGAGACGGACAGCTTTGAAAGCCGCAAGCGCGCCAGAATGCTGGCCCTGAACCGGGACGCGGCCCGCTGGTTTTACGCCCAGCTCTCCACGCCGGCGGGCGCGGCGGCCAGGGACTATATCGCCAGGCGCCGCATCTCCGGCGCCATGGTGAAGAACTTCGGCCTCGGCGCGGCGCCCGACTCCTGGGACAGCCTCGTGCACGCCATGCACGAAAAGGGCTACACCGACCAGGAGCTCTTTGACGCGGGGCTGGTCAAGCGCGGGAAAAAAGGCGGCTTTTACGACGCCTTCCGCAATCGCCTGATGTTTCCCGTCATCGACGTGCGCGGCAACGTCATCGGCTTTTCCGGGCGCATTCTGGGGGACGGGGAGCCCAAATACCTCAACAGCCCCGAGACCCTGGTCTTCAACAAAAGCCGGAACCTTTTCGCCCTGAATCTGGCTAAAAAATCAAAAAGCGGATATATCATCTTATCAGAGGGAAACATAGACGTGGTCTCCCTGCACCAGGCGGGCTTCGACTCGGCGGTGGCCTCGCTGGGCACCTCGCTGACGCCGGAGCAGGCCCGGCTCATCTCCCGCTACGCAAACGAGGTCATCATCGCCTACGACAGCGACGGCGCGGGGGTCAAGGCCTCCCAGCGGGCCATCGGGATCCTGGAAAAGCTGGACATCAAGGTGCGCATCCTGCGCATGACCGGGGCCAAGGACCCGGACGAGTTCATCCAGAAGAAGGGATCTGAAGCCTTTCGCAAACTGATCGAGGGCTCGGAGAACCAGGTCGATTACCAGCTCAGCGCGATCCGGAACAAATACGACCTGACCGCGGATGAGCAGAAGGTGGACTTCATCCGGGAGGCGAGCGACCTGCTGGCGAAGATGCCGGACGCGGTGCGTCGGCAGGTCTACGCCATGCGCGTGGCCGAGACCGCCGGGGTCAAGGGCGAGGTGGTGGCCGAGGATGTGGAGCGCCGCCACAGGCGCCTGGTCCGCAGCACCCAGAAGACGGAGCAGCGGGAGCAGACCCGGCCGGAAAAGCTGATGCAGCCGGCGGCCAGGGAGCTGCGATACGAGGACCCGGAATCCGCAGCGGCGGAGGAGGGGCTGATCCGCCTGCTGTATCTGGAGCCGGCGTTGATCCAAAGCGGGGCGCTGCCGCTGGTGTCGGACTTCTCGGCCCCGGCGCTGGGGAAGATCTATGAGATCCTCTGCGCCAGACTCAGAAAGGGCGACGCGGTCAGCGCCGACATGCTCTCCGGGGAACTGACGGGGGACGAGATGAGCCTGCTCATCTCTATCCTGCAGAAGCCGGAGAATCTCAGCCGCAGCAAACAGAGCGCGGCGGACTACATAGCGAAAATACGGGAAAGAAAAGAACGCAGAGCGGGCGGTACCGACTTGCGGGCCCTGTCCGAGCAGCTGCGCAAAACGAAAGGATATGAGGGATAAATGATGGCAGAAGACAATGTCTACAGCGAACAGGAACTGAGCAAGATGGCCGATGAGCTGCTCTCCGCCGCCGGCGAGACCGAGCTGATCCCCGAGCCGCCCAAGGCGAAAAAGAGCTCCCGCAAGAAGGAGGCCCAGGTGGACGAGGCCCACGCCAAGACCCCGGCAGAACGGCTGAACGAGCTGCTGGAAAAGGGCAAGAAGGCGGGCAAGCTCACAACCAAGGAGCTGGAGCTGCTGGAGGAGCTGAATCTGGACGGCGAGGCCGTGGACAGGTTCTATGAGACCCTGGAGAAAAACGGCATCGACATCGACGTGGGCAGCGATGATCTTCTGCCGCCCCTGGACGAGACCATGCCCGAGGCCGAGGACCTGGCCGAGATCGAGGAGGTCACCGACACGGACCTGGCCGACACGGACAGCCTCATGGACTCCTTCTCCACCGACGACCCGGTGCGCATGTACCTCAAGGAGATCGGCAAGGTGCCCCTGCTGACCCCGGAGGAGGAGATCGAGCTGGCCAAGCAGATGTCCGAGGGGGACGAGAACGCCAAGCACCGCATGACCGAGGCCAACCTGAGACTCGTGGTCTCCATCGCCAAGCGCTATGTGGGCCGCGGCATGCTGTTTCTGGATCTGATCCAGGAGGGCAACCTCGGCCTGATCAAGGCGGTGGAAAAGTTCGACTACACCAAGGGCTACAAGTTCTCCACCTACGCCACCTGGTGGATCCGCCAGGCCATCACCCGCGCCATCGCAGATCAGGCCCGCACCATCCGTATCCCCGTGCACATGGTCGAGACCATCAACAAGACCATCCGCGTCTCCCGCCAGCTGCTGCAGGAGCTGGGCCACGATCCCTCCGCCGAGGAGATCGCCCGGGAGATGGACATGCCCGTGGACAAGGTGCGCGACATCCTCAAAATCGCCCAGGAGCCCGTCTCCCTGGAGACCCCCATCGGCGAGGAGGAGGACTCCCACCTGGGAGACTTCATCCCCGACGAGGATGCCTCCGAGCCCTCGGAGGCCGCCTCCTTCTCCCTGCTGCGCGAGCAGCTGGAGGAGGTGCTGGACACCCTGGCGCCGAGAGAGAAGAAGGTGCTGGAGCTGCGCTTCGGCATCGTGGACGGCCGCACCCGCACCCTGGAGGAAGTGGGCAAGGAGTTCAACGTCACCCGTGAGCGCATCCGCCAGATCGAGGCCAAGGCCCTGCGCAAGCTGCGCCACCCCAGCCGTTCCAAGAAGCTGCGCGATTTCCTGAATTAATCTCAAAAAGCCGGAAGAGACCTTCCGGCTTTTTCAAAAGGAGTACCACATGAAATATGATTTTACCACGGTCCTGGACCGCTCCGGGCGGGACTGCCTGGCCGCCGACAAGATCCCCTTTGCGGGCCTGAAGGTGGACGCGGGCTTTGATGCCATCCCCATGTGGATCGCGGACATGGCCTTTCCCACGGCGCCCGCCATTCTGCGGGCCATGACCGATCGCCTGGCCTTTCCCAACTTCGGCTACTTCCCCCTGTCGCAGGAATATGTCGACGCCATCCTCTCCTGGCAGCGCCGCCGCAACGGCGTCGAGGGGCTGGAGGCAAAGCACATCGGCTACGAAAACGGCGTCCTCGGCGGCGTCAGCTCCGCCATCCAGGCCTTCACCGCGCCGGGGGACAGGATCCTCGTGCACTCTCCCACCTATGTGGGCTTTACCCACACCCTGGAGGACACGGGTCGACCCGCCGTTCACTCACCCCTGGTGAGGGATGAAAACGGCGTGTGGCGCATGGACTATGCGGACATGGACCGGAAGCTCAGGGAAAACGGGATCCACTTTGCCATCTTCTGCTCCCCCCACAACCCCTGCGGCAGAGTCTGGGAGCGCTGGGAGATCGAAAAGGCCATGGAGGTCTACAAAGCCAACGACTGCGTGGTGGTCTCCGACGAGATCTGGTCGGACATCATCCTTCCGGGCTATAAGCACATCCCGACCCAGTCCGTGTCGGAGGACGCGAAAAAGCGCACCATTGCCTTCTACGCGCCCAGCAAGACCTTCTCCCTGGCGGGCCTGGTGGGTTCCTACCACATCATTTATAACGACTACCTGAGAGACCGGGTGCAAAAGCGCGGTCGGCTCTCCCACTACAATGAGCCCAATGTGCTCTCCATGCACGCGCTTGTGGGCGGCTATCGGGACAGCGAGGACTGGTGCGACGAGATGATCGCGGCGGTGGCGGAGAACGTGGACTATGCCTGCTCGTTCATTGAGACGAACTTCCCCGGCGTGCGGGTGTCCCGGCCCCAGGGCACCTACATGCTGTATCTCGACTGCGGCGATTACTGCCGCGCCCACGGCGTGACCATCCGCGAGATCCAGGAAAAGGGCGTGCGCTGCGGCGTCATCTGGCAGAACGGGGAGGACTTCTTCTGGCCAGACTCCATCCGCATGAACCTGGCCCTGCCGAAATCCCGCCTCGTCGAGGCCATGGACCGGCTGAAAACATACGCGTTTGTATAAAGAACGGCAAAAAGCCCGACGCAAGAGCGTCGGGCTTTTTGCCGTAACGGCTGTATAGAACCGATTACTTGATGCCGTACTTCTTGTTGAACTTGTCAACACGGCCGCTGGTGTCGACCAGCTTCTGCTTGCCGGTGTAGAAGGGGTGGCACTTGGAGCAGATCTCAACGGTGATGTCCTTCTTGGTGGAGCCGGTCTCGATGACGGCGCCGCAAGCGCACCGGATGGTGGTCTGCTGGTAATTCGGATGGATACCAGGTTTCATGGTTTTGTTCTCCTCATCTCAGGCTGTCTTGATTGTGCCGCAAAGGGCATAGTTACAAGACGCAAAATGCATTGTAGCACAGGCCTTATCACTTTGCAAGAAGTTTTTTAAAAACTGCGGCAGGAGTTTTCGAGAATCCGGCGTTCATGATTTGTTAATAAAAACGTTGACTTTTACGAAATAGAGTGATAAAGTAAAACCACATCTTTATGCCGCTTTCAGGAGATAACCGGAAACTCTGAGAACTGGAAAAAGCTAAAAGGAGGATTGTATGGGAAAAAGTGTAAAAGACATTCTCGCACTGATCGAGCCGGAGCTTGACGCCGTCATGGAGAAAGAGCTCAAAGCCATCGAGGCCCTGGCATCGGTCGACTGCGGGACCGGCAACCTGGAGGGGAACGCCGCGGTGGTCAAGATCATTGACGCGCTGCTGGGTGAGATCCCCGGCATTGCGATCCGCCACATTCAAACGCCTTCCCTGGGCGTGATGGTGGTCGCAACGCTGAACGAGGGCAACCCCAACGGCAAGATCCTGCTCAACGGCCACCTGGACACGGTGTTCAACCCGGGAGACGTGGCAAATCACCCCTTCCACATCGAGGGCGACATCGGCTACGGCCTCGGAGCCGTCGACTGCAAGGGCGGCCTGGTGGTGGCGATCTCCGCCGTGAAGCTCCTGCAGGAAAAAGGCCTGCTGCCCGACAAGGAGCTCCGCTTCCTCTTCAACTGTGATGAGGAGATCGGCTCTCCCCAGTGCAGAGAGTACCTCATCCAGGAGGCGCAGGGCGCCGAGGCCGCGCTGGTGTTCGAGCCGGCCAGAGAGAACGACGGCATCCTGACCTCCCGCAAGGGTTCCTGCAAGTTCTTCATCGAGACCCACGGCGTCAACGCCCATTCGGGCAACAACTACAAGGGCGGCCGGAGCGCCGTCATCGAACTGGCCCAGAAGATCGTGTATCTCTACGAGCACAACGACGACGAGCGCGGGCTCCAGTTCAACATCACCGGCATTGCCGACGGCGGACAGGCCTTCAACATCATACCGAATTACGCCAAGGCCCTGATCGCCGTCCGCTTCCAGACCGAGGCGGACAAGCAGTGGATCTTCGACCGGCTGGAGGAGATCAAAAAGCCCTACATCGAGGGCTGCACCACCGAGATCGAGATCTCTGCCGATACCATCACCTCTGCCATGGACCGGATCCCCGGCACCGTCAAGCTTTATGAGTTTGTCAAAAAGATCGGCGAGGAGATGGGGCTGGAGCTTGCCGAGCAGCACTCCGGCGGCAGCGGCGACGCCGGCACCTTCGCCACCATGGGCATCCCCTGTATCGACGGTCTCGGCCCGCACATGTATAAGATCCACTCCTTCGACGAGAGCTTCAACGTCCCCTCCGTCAAGGACCGCACCCGCCTGACGGCCTGCATCCTGGCGTCCATGTAAAAAAACAACAGGAGGAAAAAGGATTATGGAAAACAAAAAAGAGCATGTAAAAAAAGTAACCATGCCGCATATTCTGGTGCTGTTCCCGATCATCATCATCGTCTTTTCCCTGCTGACCTACGTCCTGCCCGGCGGCTCCTATGAGCTCGACAGCGCCGGCAAGGTCATCGCCGGCACCTTCACCCCGGCCGAGGCCGTGCCCTTCAGCCCCTGGAAGGCCCTGCTGAGCGTCCGCTCCGGCATCATCGCCCAGGCCTCCATGATCTCTCAGATGCTCGTCATCGGCGGCGCCATCAGCGTCGTGCTCGCTACCGAGTGCTTTGAGAACATCATGAACTACGCCGTCTACAAGCTGCAGGACAAGAGCGTCAAGATCCTCGTCCCCTGCATCGTCACGATGATGTCCCTGCTCGGCGCCTTCGCCGGCAGCGACTCCATGATCATTTTCGTCACCGTCGGTATCCTGATCTGCCGCAAGCTGAAGCTGGACCGCATCTGCGCCATGGCCATGTTCTACCTGGGCTACCTGATCGGCCAGGGCGCGTCCATCACCTCCACGGTGCTCATCAACGTGCAGACCATGGCCGAGGTTCCGCCCCTGTCCGACATGGCCGTGCGTATCCCCATCTGGATCATCTTCACCGCCGTCAACGCCTTCTACTGCACCCGCTACGCCCTGAAGGTCTACCACGATCCAAACCGCAGCCTGCTCGGCTGCGTGCTGGAGGAGACCGAGGACATGGGCGAGATCAAGGAGATGAAGACTCCCGTCACCTCCATCATCCTCGCGGTCCTGATGTTTGCCACCTACGTTCTTTACGCCATCGGCGGCAAGAACTGGGGCTGGGGTCTGGACTACCTGTTCGCCCTGGTGATCCTGCTTGCCATCGCCTCCGCCATCATCGCCCGCATGCCCGCCAACAAGGCCGCGCAGACCTACTTCAAAGGCGCCCAGAGCATGGGCGGCATCTGCCTGGTCTTCGGCCTGGCCAAGGTCGTCGGCACCATCATCACGGAGAGCACCACCGTCTACTGGCTGGCTGAGGTTGCCTCCAACACCTTCGGCAAGCTGGGCACCGTCGGCGCGGTCCTCGCCATCTATGTCTTCATCCTGCTCTTCAACCTGCTCATCCCCAGCTCCTCCTCCAAGGCTGCGGTCCTCATGCCGCTGCTCTGCCCCATCTGCGACGTGCTCGGCATCGCCCGCGGCCTGCTGGTCACCGTCTACATGATCGGCGACTCCCTGACCAACACCCTGACCCCCGTCTCCGGCCCTCTCTGCGGCTCCCTGGGTCTGGCGGAAGTGGACTACACCGACTGGATCAAGTACGCCGCGCCTCTGATGGGTATCCTGATCGTGGTCGGCGCCATCTGCCTGGCCGTCATCTCCGCCATGGGCATCTTCGCCTGATAAGAGCGCGCCTATGACAGATCTGCTGGAAGCTGTCATGATCATCTGCTTCGGCATCTCCTGGCCGCTGAACATCGTCAAGGCCTGGAAAGCCCGTACCGCGAAGGGGACAAGCGTCTTGTTCTACGTGTGCATCTTCGTGGGCTACATCGCGGGCATCGCCTGCAAGATCATTCTGGCAGCGCAGGGGAAATATACGTATAACTACGTGTTTTTCTTCTACATCCTGAATCTTCTGATGGTCGGCACCGGGATCCTGATCTATCTGAGGAACCGGGAGCTGGACAAGAAGAACGCATCGTAAAACCCCACCCATAACCGCCGGTTCGCCGGCGGTTATTTTTTGCGCCTTATGCCCGGCGGACAAAGCCATGACTTGCCCGAAAGCGGCGCGTATGTTATAATACCTTTTCAGTACAAAACGCAAAGGAGACCGATTTGGAAAGCATCAGCCAACTGCTGGCCCGGGAGCTGGATCGCCCCCTGAGCCATATCGAAAACGTCATCAAGCTTCTGGACGAGGGGAACACCATCCCCTTCATCGCCCGTTACCGCAAGGAGCTGCACGGCGCCATGGACGACACGTCCCTGCGTACGCTGGAGGAACGCCTCGGCTACCTGCGCAGCCTGCAGGAGCGCAAGGAGGCTGTCAAAAAGTCCATCGCCGAGCAGGAGAAGCTCACCGAAGAGCTGGAAAAGGCCATCGACGCGGCGGAGACCCTGGCCGCCCTGGAGGACCTGTACCGCCCCTATAAACCCAAACGCCGCACCCGCGCCACCATGGCAAAGGAAAAGGGGCTGGAGCCCCTGGCCGAGGCGCTCTTTGCCCAGCCCCCGACAGGGCCCGACCCGGAGGAGCTGGCAGAAGATTATGTAAACCAAGAAAAGGGCGTGGCCTCCGTCGAGGAGGCGCTGGCCGGCGCCTCGGACATCATCGCCGAACGGATCTCCGACGACGCCGCGATCCGCAGCCTGCTGCGGCAGCTGATCGCGGAGCGGGCCCTGCTCAGAAGCGAGGCGGCGACAGAGGAGGACTCCGTCTACCGCCTGTACTACGATTTCAAACAGTCCCTCTCCCGCCTGCAGGGCCACCAGATCCTGGCCATCAACCGGGGCGAGAAGGAGGGCTTTCTGAAGGTGGCGGTGGAGGTCGACCGGGAGCTTGCCCTCCAGCGACTGCGCCGGGCGGTGATCCGTCCCGGCAGCCCGTACATGGCCTTTGTTCGCGCCGCCTGTGACGACGCCTACGACCGGCTGATCTTCCCGTCCATGGAGCGGGAGACCCGCTCGGCCCTGACGGACACCGCCGACGAGGGGGCCATCAAAATGTTCGGCCTGAACCTCAAACCCCTGTTGATGCAGCCGCCCGTCAAGGGCAAGGTCACCATGGGGCTCGACCCCGGCTACCGCAACGGCTGCAAGGTGGCGGTGGTGGACGGCACCGGCAAGGTGCTGGATACCGCCGTGGTCTATCCCACCTTCAGCGAGGGGAAAAAGCAGGAGGCCATCCGGACCCTCTCCGCGCTGGTGCGGAAGCACCGGGTGGAGAACATCGCCATCGGCAACGGTACCGCCTCCCGGGAGACGGAGCAGATGGCCGCGGAGATGATCGAGAAGCTGGGCGGCGGCGTCGCCTACGCCATCGTCAACGAGGCGGGCGCCTCGGTCTACTCGGCGTCGAAGCTGGCCGCGGAGGAGTTTCCCGACTACGACGTGAACCTCCGCTCGGCGGTGTCCATCGCCCGCAGACTCCAGGATCCCCTGGCGGAGCTGGTGAAGATCGACCCCATGGCCATCGGCGTGGGACAGTACCAGCACGACATGCCCCAGGCCCGCCTGGAGGAGACGCTCAACGGCGTGGTGGAGGACTGCGTCAACGCCGTGGGTGTGGACGTGAACACCGCCTCGCCCTCGCTGCTGCAGCGGGTGTCCGGTCTGAACAGGACCACGGCCAAAAACATCGTGGCCTACCGGGAGGAAAACGGCGTCTTCACCAGCCGCAAGGCCATCAACAAGGTGCCGAAGCTGGGCCCCAAGGCTTTCCAGCAGTGCGCGGGCTTCCTGCGCGTGCCGGAGAGCAAACAGGTGCTGGACAACACTGCCATCCACCCGGAGAGCTATGCCGCCGCCGAAAAGCTGCTGGAGCTCTGCGGCTACACGCTCGCGGATGTGAAGGACGGAAAGCTCACGCAGCTGCCCCTGCGGCTCAAGGCCTATGGCGCGGAGAAGGCCGCGGCAGAGTGCGGCGTGGGCGAGCCCACGTTAAACGATATCGTCTCGGAGCTTCTCAAGCCCGGCCGCGACCCCAGAGAAGAGCTGCCCCCGGTGCTCCTGCGGAAGGACGTGCTGGCGATCAAGGACCTCAGGCCCGGCATGGTGCTCACCGGTACGGTGCGCAACGTCATCGACTTCGGCGTCTTTGTGGATATCGGCGTCCACCAGGACGGCCTGGTGCACGTCTCCCAGATCAGCGACAAGTTCATCCGCCACCCCAGCGAGGTGCTGGCCGTGGGGGATATCGTCAAGGTGGTCGTCCTGGATGCGGACGAGAAAAAGAAACGCATCTCCCTTTCCATCAAACAAGTAAAGGAGAGTCATCCGACATGATCGACAGCAGCATTTACGATCTGGTAAACTACGCCCTGCGCATGGGGCTCATCGAGGGGAGCGACCGGGTATGGGCGGAAAACTCCCTGATCGCGGCCCTGAATCTCAGCAGCTACACCCGCCCGGAGAAGGCGCCGGAGGCACGGGAGCTGGAGGAGATCCTGAAGGAACTGTTGGACTATGCCGAGGAAAACGGCATCATCGAGGGCGGCGTCACCGAGCGGGATCTGCTGGACGCCAGACTCATGGGCCTGCTGACGCCACGGCCCTCCGCCGTGATCCAGGAGTTCGCCGCCCGCTATGCCGAGAGCCCACGGGCGGCAACGGACTGGTACTACGCCCTCAGCCGCGCCACCGACTACATCCGGACCTACCGGGTGAAGAAGGATCTGAAGTGGAAGAGTGAGACCGAGTACGGGGAGCTTGACATCACCATCAACCTCTCCAAGCCCGAGAAGGACCCCAAGGCCATCGCCGCCGCGGGCAAGGCCAAGGCTTCTGGCTATCCCAAGTGCCTGCTCTGCCGGGAGGCGGAGGGCTACGCGGGCCGGCTTGACTATCCCTGCCGGGCCAATCACCGCCTGATCCCCCTGACCCTCAACGACGAGAGCTTCTTCCTGCAGTATTCCCCGTATGTCTACTACAATGAGCACTGCATCGTTCTCAACGGGCAGCATGTGCCCATGAAGATCAACAAGGCCGCCTTCCTGAAGCTGCTGGATTTTGTGGGCCAGTTCCCCCACTACTTCCTGGGCAGCAACGCGGACCTGCCCATCGTGGGCGGCTCCATCCTGAGCCACGACCACTTCCAGGGCGGCAACTACACCTTCGCCATGGCCAAGGCCCCCGTCGAGCGGGAGCTGCGCTTTGCGGACTTTGAGGACGTGAAGGCCGGCATCGTCAAGTGGCCCATGTCCGTCATCCGTCTGGACGGGGCGGATCCGAAGCGCCTGGCGGAGCTGGCCGACAGGATCCTCACCGCCTGGCGCGGCTACAGCGATCCCGCGGTCAGCGTCTTTGCCGAGACCGACGGCGAACCCCACAACACCATCACCCCCATCGCCCGGCGGCGGGGGGAGGACTTTGAGCTGGATCTGGTGCTGCGCAACAACCTGACCACGGAGGAATACCCCCTGGGCCTGTTCCACCCGCATCAGGAGCTGCACCATATCAAGAAGGAGAACATCGGCCTGATCGAGGTCATGGGCCTTGCGGTGCTGCCCGCCCGGCTGAAGACGGAGCTGAAGGAGCTGGAGGAGCTGCTGGTAAACGGCGGCGATCTGTACGCCAGCGAGACCGCGGCCAAGCATGCCCCCTGGGCCGAGGAGCTGAAAACGCGCTACACCTTCACCGCCGAGAACGCCGAGGCCATCCTCCGCCAGGAGGTGGGCGTGGTGTTCTCCAAGGTGCTGGAGCACGCCGGCGTCTTCAAACGGGATGAGGCCGGCCGCGCCGCCTTCCTGCGCTTTGCAGAGAGCGTGAAGTAAAACCGGATCCTTTCCGTCAAAGCCTCCCATGCCTGAGCTGCGCCGCGACAGCCCCTTTGGGCAAGGGGGCCTCTGCCGTGCAGAAAGCAATCTGTATGGAAAACACATTCATTCCACAGGAGAGACCCATGCTGCAGACCGCCGAAAAGAAGAAAACCGAACAGAGATGCCTCACGGCTGTGCTGGTGTTCAACGCCCTTTTCCTCGCGCTGGCGCTGCTGCTGTGCCGCGTCGGCTTTGAAAGCAACGACGATCTGACCCTGGCCGCCTTTGTGGACGGACAGATGGCCGTGCCCACCGCCCACATCCCCTATATCAATATCGTGCTGGGCGTGCTGCTGAAGGGGATCTACACCGTCCTCGGCCGGGGCGCGGCCTGGCACACCCTCTGTCAGATGCTGCTGCTCTATCTGAGCTTTGCGGCCATGAGCTATGTGCTCTGCCGGAGACTGGGCGTCCCCGGGGGCCTTGCGGCCTCGGCGGCCCTGCTGCTCTTCGCGGGGCTGGACGTCTATACCATCATCAGCTACACCAAGACCGCCGCGGTCTGTACCGTGGGCGGGATGCTGCTGCTCACCGATGCCATGGAGCGGGAGCGCGGCCGCGGCGCGAGGATCGCGGGCACGGCCCTCTGCCTCTTCGGCTTTATGCTGCGGCCCATGGAATTTCTGCCCTGCTTCGGGATCCTGGCGGCGCTCTGCTTCCGCTGGCTCTGGGGCCTGCTCTTTGAGCAGACCGGCACGGCCGGCGAGAAGGCAAAGCGCCTGCTGCGCGCCGCCGCCCCCTTCCTGCTGGTCGCGGCGCTCTGCGGGGCCCTGTACGCGGTCAACGAGGCCGCCTGGCGCTCTCCCGTCTGGGAGCCCTACCATACTTACGACGCCATCCGCGTGGCTTACTCCGACTACGGCCGTCCGGAGTATCAGGAGATGCCGGAGGCCTACGAGGCCCTGGGCCTGAGCGAGACGGACGTGCGGCTTCTCTATGAGGGCAACTATTTTGACCCGGACGCCTATTCCGGCGAGACGATGCAGGCCATCTCGGAGGCCCGGGACGCGGCCTTCCCGCGCCGCTCCTGGGGGGAGTGTCTGGGCGTGTTTCTGGACAAGTGTCTCGGGGGCTTCTTTGTCAATCTCCCGGTCTACGGCCTGCTGCTGACGCTGGCCCTCTGGCTCTGCGGCGGGCAGCACCGGCTGAAGGACTGGCTGACGCTGGCCCTGGCGGCGGCGCTGTTTTCCGCAGCCTATCTGTATCTGATCCTCCGGGGCCGCTATCTCATCGACCGGGTGGACGCGGGGCTGCTCCTGGCGCTGACCGCCGTGGCGGCGGCCATGCTGGATCCCGCGCGGCTGAAGCGGGAGAAGACTCTGGCCGCCCTGCTGCTGGCCCTCTCCCTGCTGGGCGACGCCTGGCTCATGCGGGACTCCCTGCGCATGCGCGCCGGGGAGGACTTCGGCGATCAGCGCGCTGCGGTGGAGACGCTGCTGCAGGACACGGAGCATGTGTACCTGGCCAAGCTCGACACGGTCAGCGACCGCATCTACTCCCCCTTTGAGCCAGCCGGCAGGGGCTACTGGGATCGGATCGTTCTGCTGGGCGGCTTTGACTGCAATCACCCGACCATCATGAACAACCTTGCCCTCTACGGTGTTGCAAACCCCTATCGGGATGCGGTGGGGAACGACAAGGTCTATTTCATTGAGGACGATATTGACTTGACCCTGGCCCACATTCACGAGCGCTACGACCCCGGCGCGACCGCGGAGCGGGTCGAGGCGCTCAGCGAGCAGACCGGGCTTGCAATCTACCGCATTCTTGCGGGAGAGGAGGCGGCGCCATGAGTCTGAGACGAGCCTGGGACGAGAGAGCCTGGCCCCGGATCCTGGCGGCCGTACTCATCAACGTCCTGTTTCTTGCGCTGCTGCTGACGGCCTTCGCCCCCATGTGGGAGACCAACGACGACCTGCTCATGTCGAAGTTCGTGGACGGCCAGCTCAGCCGCAAGACGGCCTATGTGCCCTATATCCACATCTTCCTCGGCATGCTGCTGAAGGGGCTGTACACCGTTTTCGGCGACGGTTTCAACTGGTACTCCGCCTGCCAGTATCTGGCGCTGCTGCTGGGCTTTACAGCTGTGACCTGGAGCCTGCTGCGACGCTTCCGGCTGCTGCCGGCGCTGGTGATGACAGCGGTGATTCTCGGCGCCTTCGGCACCGACTGCTATCTGAGCATGAACTTCTCCAAGGCCGGGGGCGTGGGAGCGGTGGGCGGCATGTGCCTGCTGCTGACCCTGCTGGAGCGGGCGGAAAAGCCCAGGGTGCCGGCGCTGATCCTGGGAGTACTGATCGCCCTGACGGGGCTTCTCTGGCGCTGGGAGGAATTCGGCATCTGCGCGGTGCTGACGGCGGCGGTGTGCCTGCGGGATCTGATCGGCCTCTTAAAGGAGAACCGGGGCCTTGCCGGAAAGGCCGCCCTGCTGCGTCTGTGGCGCTATGTGCGGCCCTTTGCGGCGCTGGCGGTGCTTGCGGCAGTGCTCTTCGGCGTATTCCAGTACGCCTGGAACCGGCCGGGGATCGCCGCCTACAAGCACTTTGACGATACCCGCAGCGTGCTCATCGACTTTGAGATCCCCGAATACGACCAGATCCCGGAGGTCTATGACGAGCTGGGCATGGACGAGAACTTCGTCTACATGATGAAGAAGTGGAGCTTCTACGATACCGAGCGCTTTACCCAGCAGGCGATCGACCGGCTGATCGAGGCCCGGGACAAGCTGGTGCGCCACAAGACGCCGGGGGAGTGCCTGGGCGTTTTCCTCAACGAGTGCCTGGCGGGCTTCCCCCAGGACCGGCCTTTTGCGGGCTTCGGCTTCCTGCTGGCCCTGTGGCTGGCCTTCGGCCGCAGACGGGGCCGGGAGTGGGCGGCGCTGGTCTATATGGGCGCGGTGTTCCTGGGCTTCTATCTGCTCTTCATCTACAACCAGCGCTATCTGGCGAACCGGGTGGACGTGGGCTTGTTCTTCTCCATGGCGGTGGCGCTGAGCTTCCTGATGGATGAGGAGAAGCTGGAAGGGGAGCGCTGGACCCTGCTGGCGGTGCTGGTGCTGAGCCTCTTTGTCACCTGGCGCGCCAACCGTCCCTACTGCCTGCTGGACAGCCACAACACCGTGGAGGACAGGAGCTTTGACAAGGCCGCGGTGGAGACGCTGCTGGCCGATGAAGAGCACCGTTACTTTGTCAAGGTCTGGGCCATCGAGCACAATCTCTATACTCCGCTGGAGACGCCGCCCAAGGGCTACGCCGACAGGCTGGTGATGATCGGCGGCTGGAGCATGCACCACCCGGTGATCGAAAAGCTGCTGGCGGACTGGGGGATCGAGAACCCCTGGCGCGACCTGGTAAACCGGGAGGACATCTATCTCATCGACCACGACATCGACCGGAGCCTCGCCTTCCTCAGACGCTGGTACTACCCGGAGGCGGAGGCGGAGCTCATCGAACCGCTGAGCCGGGAGACGGGCCTCATGGTCTACCGCATCACCGGATAAGACGTTTTGCAAACAGCACCCGCGCGGAGCGCGGGTGCTGTTCGCATGTCAGGAATTTCAAGATTTTGTTGCATTTCCCGCCCTGTGGTCTTATACTGTGAACGGAAAAAACGGGAAAGAAGGAGAATCCCCTATGGAACAGAGAGCGAAAAGACGCGGCGACCGCTTTGACGGCTACTGGCTGCGGGACGAGGCCCCGGCTCTGGGCCAGTTCATGGCCTACCTGATGCCCAACCGCGCCGACAACGAAGCGCACATCAACATCGATATCGACACCCGGCCCATGGACGCCTTCCTTGCCAAAAAGAACGAGGGACGGACCGAGGACAAGTACACCTATTTCCACGTGTTTCTGGCCGCCATGGTCAAGTGCTTCGTGCTGCGCCCGCGGATGAACCGCTTCATCTCCGGCAACCGTCTGTACATGCGCGACCACATCTCTGTGTCCTTTGTGGTGAAAAAGAAATTTGAGGACAAGTCCGAGGAGGGCCTGGCCTACAAGAAATACGACGAGAACGACACCATCGTCACCCTGCACAGCTCCATCATGGAAGAGATCCACCAGTGCCGCCGCGAGGACGTGCTGGACAACTCCACCGACATGATGACCAAGCTCCTCAAACTGCCCCGCTGGCTGCTGCACATCATCGTGAACATCCTCTTCTCCCTGGACCGCAAGGGCAAGGTGCCCTACGACCTCATCAAGGCCGACCCCAACTACTCCTCCATCTTCCTGTCGAACCTGGGCTCCATCGGCCTGGGCGCCGGCTACCACCACCTGAACAACTGGGGCACCAACTCCTTCTTCGGCATCATCGGCAAGAAGCATCTGGCGCCCGAGTGGCACGAGGACGGAACCTGCACCGTCCGCCCGGTGATCTCCCTCGGCCTGACCCTGGACGAGCGTATCGGCGACGGCTTCTATTACGCGGGCACCGTGCGTCTGCTCAACAAGATCCTGGAGAATCCGGAGATCCTGGAGCAGCCCTTCTCGACCCCCATAGATTACTGATCGGAGATGGAAACGATGGAAATTACCGCAAAGCGCCCCTGGCTGAACAGCATGGGAGAGGTCCCGGCCACGCTGGATTACTTCCAGGGCTCCATGGTGGAGGCCGTGGAGAAGGTGGCCGCACAGTACCCCAACAACGTGGCCTTCGACTTCATGGGCAAGTCCACCACCTACAGGGAGATGGTGGCGAATATCGAGAAATGCGCCCGCAGCCTGCGCACCATCGGCGTGCGGCAGAACGACCGGGTAACCATCGCCATGCCCAACTGCCCCCAGGCCATTTACATGTTCTACGCCGTCAACATGATCGGCGCCGTGGCCAACATGGTCCACCCCCTCTCCAGCGAGAAGGAGCTGGAGTTCTACATCAACGAGTCCGAGTCCGTCACGGTTGTGACCCTGGACCAGTTCTACCACAAGTTTGAGGCCATCCGCGAGAACACCTGCGTGGTCAACGTGGTCATCGCCCGCATCCGCGACGCCCTCTCCAAGCCTCTGCGCGTGGGCTATATGCTGACCGAGGGGAGAAAGATCAAAAAGATCCCCGAGGACGCCCCCGTCATCATGTGGGACGAGTTCATGCGCCTGGGCAAGGCCTGCTTCTGGAATTACAAGGTCAAGCGCACGGCGGAGGATCCCGCCGCCATCCTCTACTCCGGCGGCACCACGGGCACCACCAAGGGCATTTTGCTGACGAATCTCAACTTTAACGCCCTGGGCCAGCAGATCATCGCCACCAACCCCATGTTCCGACCCGGGGACAAGATGCTCTCCGCCATGCCGCTGTTCCACGGCTTCGGCCTCGGCGTGTGCATCCACTCCATGCTCAGCCAGGGCGGCCGCTGCATCCTGGTGCCGCGCTTTACCGCCGAGAGCTATTCCAAGCTCATCACCAAGTACCGCTGCAATTTCATCGCGGGCGTGCCCACCCTGTACGAGGCGCTGCTGCGCCTGCCCAACATGGAGGGTGCCGACCTCAGCTGCCTCAAGGGCGTCTTTTCCGGGGGCGACTCCCTGTCTGTGGAGCTGAAGAAAAAGTTTGACAAGTTCCTCTACGACCACAAGGCCGTCATCCAGGTGCGGGAGGGCTACGGCACCACCGAGACCGTCACCGCCTGCTGCCTCACGCCGCCCACCAAGTTCAAGGAGGGCAGCATCGGCATCCCCTTCCCTGACACCTACATCAAGATCGTCCGCCCCGGCACCGACGAGGAACTGCCCTACGGCGAGGAGGGCGAGATCCTGCTTTCCGGTCCCACGGTGATGAAGGAGTACATCAAGCACCCGGAGGAGACGGCCCAGACCCTGCGCCGCCACGCCGACGGACTCACCTGGGTCTACACCGGGGATCTCGGCACCATGGACGAGGAGGGCTTCATCTACTTCCGCGGCCGCTCCAAGCGCATGATCATCTCCTCCGGCTACAACATCTACCCCGCCCAGCTGGAGAATATCTTTGACGCAAACGAGCTGGTGCAGATGAGCTGCGTCATCGGCGTGCCCGACCCCTACCGCATGCAGCGGCCCAAGGTCTTTGTCACCCTCAAGCCCGGCGTGGAGCCGAATGAGGCCACCCGCCAGACCATCATGGACTACGCCGCCAAGCACATCGCGAAGTACGCCATGCCCAAGGAGCTGGAGTTCAGGGAGACCCTGCCCAAGACCCTGGTGGGCAAGGTGGCCTACCGCCAGCTGGAGGAAGAGGAAGCGGCCAAGCGCAAGGCGGCCGGGGAGTGAGCCCCGTTTTTTAACACGGCGTAAACAATGGCCCGCTTCTCTTGACAGCGGGCCATCGGCTTTTTAAAATAAGCGCGTACGAAAAAAAGCGAAGCTCCTTGGAAGCGGGACAGAGATATGAAACAAAAGCTGCAAAATTTATTCAGCGGCAGACAGGGGATGGATGAGCTGTCCAAGCTGCTGTTCTGGGCGGGCCTGGCCCTGCTGCTGCCGGGCCTGTTCCTGCCGGCGGGCATCGGTGCGCTGCTGCGCACGCTGGGCCTGATGGGTCTGGTCTACGCCTTTGCCCGGGCCTTCTCCCGGAATCTGCCCCTGCGGGAGGCGGAGAACGCCATCCTGCTGCGCTGGCGGGAGAAGAAAAGGCGGGAAAAGGCGGCCCGGAAGGAGCGCTGGGCCCACCGGAAGGAATACAAGTATTTCAAGTGTCCCGGCTGCGGCACGTGGCTCCGGGTACCCCGACACAAGGGCAAGGTGCACATCAACTGCCGCTGCGGCTACACCCTGTATAGAAGAACGTAAAAAACGCTGTGCGAAAGCACAGCGTTTTTTGAAGGGACAGGCATCCCTCAAAGCTTCCTTTCTCGCGGGAGCGAATCCTTCAAATTCGTTTTCTGCCGCGGCGTGAACGTGGCAGAAAACACTTCTCGCCCCGCAAGTGTGCGAGCGCAGGCGAGTGCGCGCAGCGGGGTGCAAAGACTCGTATACAAAGTCGAAAGAACTTTGTATACGATTAAAAACGCTGTGCGAAAGCACAGCGTTTTTTTGTTACCGACCCCGCCTGCGGGAGCGGTGATCGGCGTACATGCGGTTGTCGGCAATGCGGCTGTCCGACTCCTGCATGAATTTTTTCAGTCTGTCCTCAAAGTCCTGGTTGCCGCTGCTCTGCTGCGCCATGGGCACGGGCTCGCTGCCGCGCACTTCCGGCCGCGGGACGCTGTCGGTGCGGTGGGGACGGTTCTCACCCGCAGGCCGCGCCTGGGGCTCCGCCTCCTGCACCCGCTTCATGGACAGGTTGATTTTCCCCTCCTCGGACACGCTCAGGACCTTGACCTTCACCGTCTGCCCGATTTGGACATGATCGTGCACATCGCTGACGAAGGCGTTGGCCACCTCCGAGATATGCACCAAACCGCTTTTGCCGCCCGGCAGCAGCACAAATGCGCCGAACTTCGTGATGCCGGTGACCTTGCCTTCCAGCATCGCGCCCACTGACAACTCCATGGATGTTCCTCTCTGTCTCTCCCTGTGATATCCCGCCGGATATCATGCTTCCGATTCTGCCTGCTCCTCTGTCTGCGGAAAGAGGAAGACCCGCTCGTCCGGCCGGACAAGTCCCAGCCGCCGCCAGGCCAGCTCCTCCCATTCCTCGTCGTTCCAGCCGTCCTCTAGCTTTTGGCTTCTTGCAAGATTGTCCTTCTCGATCGTCTGCAGCCGGGCGGCAAGGGCGCTTTCCAGCGCCTCGGCCCGCCGCAGATTTTGCCCCAGGTTGGCCAGGCAGACCGCTGCGTACAGCAGCAGGCTCAGCAATACGATACGGATCAGGGTCTCTTTTGAGTCCATGGCTGTCCTTCCGAGGGGAAACACTTCCCCACTGTTTTAGTATAATATATCATTCCTTCGGTTTTTGAAAGAGTTTTTTTCAAAAAAAGTGTCTTTTTTTGAAGCGATCTTCCGTTGCTTTCCAATTTTTTGCCCCAAAAGGCGCGGCGTGATCCAAAGTGAACAGAAACAGAGGGCTGAGCAGGTGCAGATACAGGCAGAAGCCCAGCAGTCCGCCCAGCAGCTGGCCGCCCGCCAGACGGCCGTTTTCCTCCCGCAGCGCCAGCAGGAAGCAGACCGCGGCAGCCGCGGCGCAAAACAGCGCGTCCCAGAGCGTGTCACGGCTCAGACGCCGGAGGGGGCGCAGCAGATCATACAGCAGCCCCAGGGCGGCCCCCGCGCCCAGGGACAGCAGGAGGGAGAGCGCCTGGGTGCGGATGGGGAGCCCCATCTAGGTGAAGAGCCGGGCCCAGAGAGAGCGGGCGGGGCCTGCCTCGCTGTAGCTGAGCTCCCGAATCAGACCGCAGACCTCCAGCTCGCCCAGGTCCAGGTCGATGCGTCCGATGTGCAGCTGCTCGCCCCGGATGGCCAGCGCGCCCCGGGAGGTCTGGAGCAGGATCAGGTTCTCGTCAAAGCCGCTGACGTCCTGCACCCCGGCAAGGGAGAGCTTCTCCCGGTTTTCCATGTGCAGCGTGTGGGGCCTGGCGGCGCTCTGCGCCGCGGGTTCCTTGGTCAAGGCAGTCACCTTCCTCTCACGAAAGCTTATGCCGGTCCCGGGGGCAATATGAAAAAAGATCTCAGTTCCCGCGGGAACTGAGATCTTTTTTGTCCGCTCACTCCACCCAGAGGATGCGGTCCGGCTTGCGCGGCTTGTCCGCGGGCGCGGGGCCGTCGGGGATGCCCACGATGCAGTGGCCGATGCCGGCGAAGTCCCCCTCGATGCCGAGCTCACGGAGGATGGCCCTGCCCTCCTCGGACTCAAACTCCTCCCGGGCCCGGTTGATCCAGCAGCTGCCCAGCCCCAGGGCGTGGGCGGCCAGCATCATGTTGCCCATGACCAGGGCCCCGTCGTAGATATAATTCGGGGTCTGGCGGTCGGAGAGCACCAGCAGGATGGCCGGTGCGCCGTAGAAGGGGTCAAAGTCCTCGGCCCAGCCGCCGATGTGAGTGTTCATCACCCGCAGCTTTTCACGCAGCGCGGGGTCCGTGATGATGACGACGCGGGTCAGCTGCCGGTCATGGCCGCTGGCGGCCCAGAGCCCCGCCTCCGCAATGGCCTCCAGATCCGCCCGCGCGGGCATCTCCGGCTTGTAGCGGCGGACGCTCCGCCGCTGTCTCATGGCGTCCAGAATCGGATTCATGGAATGATCTCCCTTCGTATCTTGTCGGTTCCAGTATAGCATGGACCGGCAGGTCTGGCAATGGCGTCTATTTTACCGCCTTTTCCAGTGCCCTGCAGATCGCTTTGACGTCCGGCACCCGCCCGGCAAAGAGCAGTTTCCCGTCCACCATCAGGGCCGGCACCTGCATGACCCCGAGCTTCACCATCTCCACCAGATCCTCCACCTTTTCGGGCGTCTCCGCCCGGCCCAGGCGGCGCAGCGCCTCGCAGGTGTTTTCGTAGAGGCGGCTGCAGGTGTCGCAGCCGCTGCCGATGACCAGAATACGCATTTCCCTTCCTCCTCAGTTGCGCAGCTTCATGGGATGCGGCACCAGCTCCCGCCAGGCGGCGTCCACCGTGCGGATGACCTGCGGTCCGATCTTGGAGAGAAAAACCAGCTGGGAGAGCTCCCGCGCCTCGGCGGGCTGCCGCTCGATCAGGGCCTCCACCACGTCCACCTGCTGCCATCCGTCGGTCAGGTGCATGAAGCCCTTGATGCGGTAGCAGTCCGGCAGCACCCGGCGCAGGAAGGCCTCCAGCTCCTCCGGTGTCAGCACCGCCCCGGTCTCCAGGGAGATGGACTTGGGCTTGTTTTCCGGGCGGTTGAGGGACTCCTCGCTCTCCGCCCACTGCAGCGCCGTCAGATCCTCACCGAGAAAGCCCGGATCCACCGCGCCGCGCACGCAGCCTGTGATGCGGCAGCGGGGGTTGAGCGCGCGGATCTGCGCCCGCAGCGCCTCCACCTGCGCCTCATCCACCAGGTCCGTCTTGTTGATCACCGCCATGTGACAGTGGGCGATCTGCCGCTGCACGGTCTCCTCGGTCTGAAGCTGCTGCGGAAAGTTCACCGCGTCCACCAGACAGATGACGCCCATGACCCGGTACACGTCCCCGGCCAGCACCTTCACCGCCTCCAGGATCTCCTCCAGGTTGGAGGGGTCGGCCAGACCCGAACTCTCCACAAACACCGTGTCCAGGTCCATCTGCCCCAGCTCCGCCAGGGCCTGCACGAAGTTCAGTTTCAGACAGGAGCAGAAGATGGAGCCGCGGTTGATCTCCACCATGGTGATCTCGCCCCGGCGGAGGATCTCCCCGTCGATGCTCAGCTTGCCGAATTCGTTCTGGATGATGCCGATTTTCCGGTCTTGCACATGGTTTAACAGATGCAGCAGCAGGGAAGTCTTCCCGGCTCCGAGAAAACCGGTGAGCAGATAGAGTTCCTTTTTCATGGCAGCCTCCTCAAAAGATCTGCAGCAGCGGCTGCAGCGCGTTGAAGCCGTAACCCACGGCGATGATGCCCAGCACGCAGATAGCCGTGAACACGGCGAGCAGCCGCGGCTTGACGGCTTTGCGCAGCAGGATCAGCGAGGGCAGCGACAGCGTGGTGACGCCCATCAGAAACGCAAGCACCACGCCCAGCAGCGCCCCTTTTTCCAGCAGCGCCTCGGCAATGGGCACGGTGCCGAAAATGTCACAGTACATGGGAGCTCCGCAGAGCGCCGCCAGCACCACCCCCAGGGGGTTGGTGCTGCCAAGCAGACGCTCGACCCACAGGGCGGGGATCGCGTTGTGGATGACGGCGCCGATGCCGACGCCCAGCAGCACATAGGGAAAGACGCGCCGCAGTGTGTCGCGCATCTGCCCGAAAGCGATGGCAATGCGTTCGGACAGGGTCGGCGTGTCGCTCTCCGCCTCCCTGACGCTAAGGCCGCGCAGATAGTCCTCCACCTGATCCTCCATGTGCAGCCGCGCGATCAGCAGCCCGCCGAGGACCGCCACACACAGCCCCGCCGCCACATAGACCGCCGCCACCCGCCAGCCGAAGACGCCGGTCAGCAGCATGAGACTGCCCAGATCCACCATGGGCGAGGAGATGAGGAACGAGAAGCAAACGCCCAGCGGCAGGCCCGCGGCGGTAAAGCCCATGAACAGCGGAATGGACGAGCAGGAACAGAAGGGCGTCACGGTGCCCAGCAGCGCGGCGGCCAGGTGCGCCGGCAGTCCCTGCGCGCGGCCGAGGATCCTGCGGCTCCGCGCGGGGGGAAAATAGCTCTGGATAAAGGAGATGAGAAAGATCATCGCGCACAGCAGGATCAGGATCTTGCAGCAGTCATAGAGAAAAAACAGCACCGCGCCGCCGAGACCGCCCGCGGGATCGAGCCCCAGCGCGGCCAGACCCCGCGCAAACAGCCGCCGCAGCCAGGCCATGCCGAGCAGTTCGTTCTGGATAAAGGCTCCCATTTCAGCACCTCAGCAGCACTTCGCCGCGTCCGGAGCGGGAGCTTCCGCCTCGTCCGCAAGCAGTTCCAGATACTCTGCCAGGGCGCGCAGCCCCTGTGAGGAGAGCCGATAGTACATCCATTTTCCCTCCTTGCGCCAGAGCACCAGGCCGGAATCGCAGAGCGTTTTCATGTGATGGGACAGGGTGGGCTGGCTGATCGACAACACGGAGAGAAGCACGCACGCGCACTGCTCCCCCGAGGCAAGCAGTTCGAGAATATGAACGCGGTTCTCGTCGCTCAGCGCCTTGAAGAGCCCGGCGGCGGAGCTAGCGCTGTATGGCATATGGATTCCTCCCCAACGGTAATCTGTCTCCATTATATCGACAATTATCAATGTGTCAAGAGGCGGCTGAAAAAACGCAGCGCGCACCCGGAAAAGCCCCTTGACAAAGGGCGGTTCATAGGCAAGAATACAGAAAAGGACGTGCTTTGCGCAAGGCGGCGGCTGCCGGAAAAGCGTGATGCCGGGCCGCATGCAGGGTCGGACGGATGAAGGGTCAAACGGAAAGGAGAAAAGATATGGAATACAGAAGATTCGGCAATCAGATCGTGGCGAGAATGGACAGGGGCGAGGAGATCCTGGAGCAGCTGAAGGCAATCTGCCTGAAGGAGGATGTGAAGCTGGCCTCCGTCTCCGCCCTCGGCGCGGTGGACGATTTTACCGTGGGTGTGTACAAGGTGGACGAGCAGAAGTACTACTCCAACCACTTCCAGGGCGCCTATGAGATCGTGTCCCTGACAGGCACGGTCAACACCATGGACGGCGAATACTACGCACATCTGCACATGAGCGCCGGCAACGACAAGGGCGAGGTCTTCGGCGGCCACCTGAACCGGGCTGTCATCAGCGCCACCTGCGAGATGGTCATTACCGTCATCGACGGGGCGGTAGACCGGGTGAAGGACCCCGTGGTGGGTCTGAACGTTTACAAGTTCCTGTGAGAAAAGAACGCAAAAGGGCAGCGCCTGTCGGCGCTGCCCTTTTACGTTTATTGCATGTGCTCCTCGGCGCAGTCGTCCAGCACGCGAAAGCCCATCTCCCCGGGCGGCGCCACGGGGAACTTCGCGATGGCGGTGCTGTCGAACTTGGGAGCCAGGCGTGTCTCCGGGTCCAGACGGGGATTGCTCTCCCGCCGTTCCCGGCGCTTTTTCTTTGCCAATGTCTTCACCTCCCGCCGCTAGTGTGCCCGGGAGGGGCGGCCTTTAGTCGGAGGGCTGGTCGGGATTGGCCGCGTCGATGCGCTCCTTGGCCTCCCGCCCGGCGCGCAGGAGCGCCTCCAGCCGGTCGTAGTCCTCCGCCTCGATGGCGTCTCTGAGCAGGATGATGTTCTTTACCAGATCGTCGATCTCCGGCAGCAGGGCTTCCTTGTTCCAGATGAACAGCTCCTTCCAGATCTTTTCATCCAGACAGGCGATGCGGGTCATATCCTTGTAGCTGCCGCCGGAAAAGCCCACGTAGTTGGTGGACACGGGGCTCTTGACGTAGGAGTTGGAGACGATGTGCGCCAGCTGCGAGGTGTGGGCGATCATGTGGTCCTGCACCTCGGCGGAGGCCACGGTGATGCGCCCGAAGCCCACGGAGCGGAAAAAGCTGCCCAGCTCGTCCACGTCGCCGGGCTGGGTGGCGGCGGAGGGGACCAGGATCATGCTGGCGCCCTTGTAGAGATCGGCAAAGGAGCGCTCGTAGCCCGCATGGGCCAGACCCTGCATGGGGTGCCCGCCGGTAAAGCGCACGCCGTGGGCCTTGGCCACCGGCCCCACGGACTCCACGATCCGGGTCTTCACACCCACCAGATCCACGGCGAGAGCCCCGGCCTTCATCTGCGGGATCCTCTCCAGCAGAAAGCGCTCGGAGGCGTCTGGGTTCATGCCGACGATCAGCATGTCGCAGCATCCAAAGTCCCGGTCTTCGGCAATGGCGTCGATGGCCCCGTCGTACAGGGCCTTCTCCGCCACGGAGCGGGTGCGGTTCCAGCCCAGCACCCGGCAGTCGGTGTTCTTCTTGATGGCCTTGGCCATGGAGCCGCCGATGAGACCGAGACCCGCCACAATGACTGTCTTGCTGATCAGATGCATGGCCTTGATGAGCACGAACTCCGTCATGTTTCTGGGGTCGTCCTCCAGGTTTTCGGCCACCAGATGCAGCCCGAACATCTCACCGGCGTTTTTCCGGCAGAGGACCGCCGTGTTCTCCGGCAGCGTTCCGTCGGCCAGCATCCGGGCGGCCAGCGCCGTGTCCTCCACCTCCAGCTGTCTGCAGTCGCCGTAGCGGTTGTGCAGGGTGTTGCGGCACTGGCCCAGGGCCTGGATATGGGAGGCGATGGTGTCAAAGCGGCAAAAGCGGTTTTTGACGAACAGGCAGTGATGCACGCTCAGCCACTGGGCGTCGATGACCCGGTGGCTCAGGGCGGACAGGGCGTTGTCGGACTCGCTCACGGAGCCCGCCATCAGGTTGCGGGTGGCCATGACGCCGTAGTCGGCCTCGCCGCTTTTCAGCATCTCAATGACCCCCTGAGAGTGGACGGCGGGGATGTATTCCGGGGCGATGAAGCCCTGGTTCTGGGCAAAGATCACGCTGACAGCTTCGGAGTTGCTGCCGGGGATACCCTGATAGGCGATCTTCATAAATGTGTTTATGCCACCTTTCCGGCATCGTATTCCCCGATGCTCTTGGAGATGATGAGGTTTGCGGCCACGTCGCCCTCCACGTTGATGGTGGTGAAGGCCATATCCAGAAGCCGGTAGAAGCCGCTGATGGGGCCCATCAGGTCAATGGGCAGACCCAGGATGGAGAGGAAGCTGGCGCCCAGAACCACGCCGCCGCCGGGAATACCGGGGGCCGCCATGTTGATGAGCGTCGCGATGAACACCAGAAAGACCACCGTGCCGAAGGAGAGGCCGATGCCGTAGAAGTCGGAGACAAAGACGGCAAGGCAGCAGAAGCTGCAGGCGCCGCCGCACATGTTGATGGTGCAGCCGAGAGGCAGGGTGAACTTGCTCACGCCCTCGGGCGCGCCCAGATCCTCCATGGACACGTTGATGGTGGTGGGCAGGGTGGCGGCGGAGGAGGTGGTGGAGAGCGTTACCAGCGCGATCTTGCCGCAGGCCTTGAGCAGCTTCGAGACCGGCACCTTGGTGTACAGGCAGGTGGGCAGGACCATGACCACAAAGAACACCACCACACAGCAGAGCCAGCAGCAGGCGATGTACTTGGCCAGCGCACCGAAGATCCCCGCGCCGTACTGGGCCACGGAGAAGGCCATCAGGCTCATCACGCCGATGGGGCTGAGCTCCATGAAGTAGCCCAGCATCTTGAACATGGCCTCGGAAAGGCTGTTCATGAAGTCCAGCACCGCCTTGCCCTTGTCCCCCACGGAGACGATGGCCACGGCGAAAACGATGGTGAAGAGGATCACCGGCAGGGTGCTGCCGTCGGCGGCAGCCTTGATGATATTGGTGGGGACAATGGTGGTGAGAAAGCTCGAAATCGTGGGATTGGTGATGCTGCCCTCGTAGACCGGGGCGTTTTCAAACACGGTGCCAAAGCCCGGCCGGATGGTATAGGCGATGGCGAGGGACACCGCGGCGGAAAAGACAAACATCACCACATACAGGGCCACCGTGCGAAAGCCGATCTTGCGCAGCAGGGCGCTGTCACGGATGTTGGCGATGCCGCAGAACACGGCGCAGACCACGATGGGTATGATCATCATTTTGATCAGATTGAGATACAGATCGCCCACGACCTTGGTGGCGATGGAGAACTTCGGGGCAAAAAAGCCCAGAAGCACGCCGAGCACAAAGCCGATGGCGACGCGCAGGAAGAGGTTTTTCTTGGCGAAAACAGTTTTCATGGGGGATGCCTCCATTCGGGGATGATGCAAAGACTTTACCACTTTGCACAATTGAAGTCAAGAAAATATGTGAAAGCTGACATGCATTCCGGAGCATAGCGGATAAACTGGAAAATAATGCTTGCATTTTTATGCAGAACGTGTTATAAAGAAACAGTCCATACAGAACCCGCCCGCACCACCGGGTGCGGGAGAAACGGGCATCCGCCCTCCGCCGTAGGTCCGGCGCGCAACGCGCGCTATAAGGCAGAGGACGGATGCCCGTTTTCCTTAACAAGATCAAAATGGGAGGAACAACAATGAAGATCAAACCCTTTGCCGTGGAGGAGTGGATGAACCGCTATGAGGTGGGCGCAAAGCACAACATCGCGGAAACCTGCGTGGACTCCGTCTCCGCCTCGGAGCTCTTCGCCCTGACGGGGGAGGACGCGGGCGCCTTTTGGGAACGCTTTTCCGCCCGGCGGCTGACCTACGGCGATATCGAGGGCGCGCCGGAATTCAAGCAGGGTGTCTGCGGGCTGTACAAAACCGTCAAGCCCGGGGAGGTCATCCCCTGCCACGGTGCAGCGGGCGCCAACCACCATCTGTTCTACTCCCTGGTGGAGCCCGGCGACCGGGTGGTGAGCATCGCCCCCAGCTACCAGCAGCTCACCTCCATCCCGGAGAGCTTCGGGGCGGATGTGCGGGTGCTGCCTCTGCGGCCGGAGAACGGCTGGCTGCCGGATGTGGAGGAGCTGCGCGCCCTCTGCACGGCGGACACCAAGCTCATCTGCATCAACAACCCCAACAACCCCACCGGGGCTTTGATGGACAGCGCGCTGCTGCGGCAGATCGTGGAGATCGCCGGGGACTGCGGCGCCTGGCTGCTCTGTGACGAGGTCTACCGCCATCTGACCCAGGAGGATGGCTGGAGCGAATCCATCGTGGATCTCTACGACAAGGGCATCTCCGTCAGCAGCATGTCCAAGGTCTTCTCCCTGGCGGGGCTGCGGCTGGGCTGGATCGCCACCCACGACGCGCAGGTGCGCGAGGCCGTCATCTGCCACCGGGACTACGATCTCATCAGCTGCGGCATGTTTGACGAGGCGCTGGCCGCGGTGGCCCTGCGCCACAAGGACAAGGTGCTTGCCCGCAGCCGCGCGGTGGTGCGGGACAATCTCAAGGTGCTGGACGCCTGGATCACCTCGGAGCCGCGGGTGTCCTATGTCAGACCCAAATCCGGCACCACGGCGCTGGTGAGCTACGACTACGACCTGGACAGCCGGAGCTTCTGCGACCGGATGTACCGGGAAACCGGGGCCTTCGTGGTGCCCGGGGACTGCTTCGGCGTGGAAAAGAGCATGCGCATCGGCTACGCCAACAACGCAAAAACCCTGCGGGAGGGGCTGAACGCGGTGAGCGCCTTCCTGCGGCAGCTTGAAAGGGAGGGCAAATAAATGAGCACGGTTCGGATTTTGAACGCAAAAGAGATCGAGCGCCTCTTCCACCTGGACATGGCGGTCGCGGCGGTGGAGCGGGCCTACCGCCAGAAAAGCGAGGGCGCGGGCCAGGTCTGGCCCATGGTGTTCCACGAGTTCCAGCACGGTGTGGCGGACCTGGACATCAAGTCCGGTGATCTGATGGCAGAACAGATCTTCGGCCTGAAGGTGGTGTCCTGGTTCGGTGAAAACGGCGAAAAGAATCTGCCGGCCCTCTTTGGCACCTCGCTGCTTTTTGACCGGTGCACCGGGGAGCCCAAAGCGCTCCTGAACGCCGGACCCATCACCGGTCTCAGGACAGGGGCGGCCGCCGCGGTGGGCGCAAAGGCCCTGGCGCGGCCGGAGTCCGAGAGCCTGCTGATGGTGGGCTGCGGGCACCAGAGCCCCTACCTCATCGCCGCCACCCTCTATGTCATGCCGGGGATCCGCCGGGTGCAGGTGGCAAACGCCAAAAACCCCGCGCGGGCGGCGGAGGCCCTGCCCGCGCTGACAGAGAAGGTCGCGGCGCTGCTCTCGGCCTGCGGGGCGGAGCGGGATTACACCGTCACCGCCGCGGCGGACCTGGAAGCCGCCGTCAGGGAGAGCGACGTGATCCTCACCGCCACGCCCTCCTATGAGCCGCTGATCCGGGCCGGGTGGGTACGGCCCGGCACGCATCTGAGCTGTATCGGCGCGGACATGAGCGGCAAGGAGGAACTGGACCCGGAGCTCTTCCACACGGCGAAGGCCTTCGGGGACGATGCGGCGCAGTGCTTCTCCGTGGGCGAGTGCGAAAAGCCCCACGCCGCGGGCATCCTCGGGAGTCTGACGGAGATCGGGGACGTGCTGACCGGCAAGGCGCCGGGGCGGCAGTCTCCGGCGGAGATCACGGTCTTCGACTCCACGGGCATTGCCCTGCAGGATCTGGCCTCGGCGGCGGTGATCCTGGAAAAAGCGGAGCAGGAGGGCGCGGGCCTCACGGCGGAGCTGTAAACCCGTTTCCCCATAAACAAGAAACAGGGAAAGCGAATTGTCGCTTTCCCTGTTTTTCTCTGTGAAGGCTTCAGTCCACGATGGCGCCGGGCGGCAGGAAGAGGTAATCCCCCTCCGGGATATAAAAGGCGCCCTCCTCGGCCTCCTCGTCCCGCTCCACATGCATCAGGACCTGGCCCTCCGCGAAGTGGAAGCTGAAGGCGCTGTAGCCGTCAAAGACCGATTCTTCGTAGCTGTCCAGCAGCTCTTCCACCGTCAGCGTCGTTCCGGTAAAGAAGGCCCGGTCTGCGTCGATGTGCCAGACCTGCTCCCGGACGCTCCGGTCCCCGACGGGGAAAAAGCAGTGGAGCGTGAGATTCAGGCGCAGTCCCTCGGACTCCAGCCAGAAGCGCACATTGCCGTCCTCCGTACAGGTGTAGCCGTCGTAGTCGGAGACCACCGGCGGCTCCCCGTCGAGCACCGGCGGCAGGTAGGAGCCGGAGTAGGGGGTAAAGAGCGTCTGCCCGCTGGCCAGGTTGTCCCCCGTGCCGCCGGCGAGACTCTGGGGATTTCGCGTCACCGCCATGAGCACGCTGTCCTCCCGAAACTGGAGAGAGAAGGCCCGCAGCCCCGGCAGAGCCTGCCCCTGCTCGTCCAGCAGCTCGTCGCAGACGATCCAGTCCCCGCGCCGCTCAGCCTTGGCAGGAGGCACAGTGTAGATCTTCGTGCAGTAGGTCGACCCCTCGGAGACGAACCAGCAGCGCAGCCGGATGCCGTCGGCGGTCTCCAGCCAATAGCGCACCACGCCGTTTTCCGTGTGGGCAAAGCCATTGCAGGGGAGAATCAGATCCCCAAAGGGCTCCACGATTTTGCTCTCCACAGGCGGCGTACAGGGCTTGTCCCAGGGGACAAAGCGATAACTGCCGGCCAGCAGATTGTCTCCGGCGCCCCCGGCCAGCTTCGCCTCGTCCACGTCCACCTCCATGGTGACGGCGTCCTCCTCAAAACGCAGGCGCAGCTCCTTCAGACTCCGCAGGGGGAAGCCGAAGCGGTCCCGCAGCTGCGGCACCGTGAGCACGCCGTCGGCATAGCTCGCCTTTTTCAGAACAGCGGTGTAGACACTCTCATAGTAGGCCGGCCCCTCGGAGATAAACCAGCAATGGAGCTTCAGCCCCTCCTTGGTATCCAGCCAGTATTTGACGCCGCTCTTCTCCGGCAGGGCCCAGCCGTCCACCGCTGCGAGCACGTCCTCCAGCGGGCGGTCTCCCTCTTGCGAGCTGCCGGCTTCCTCAGCCGCGGAAGGCGCCGGTGCCGGCGTGAGAGAAGCCGCCGGCGCGGCAGAAATCGCAGGGGTCGAGACAGGCGTGGCCAGCGCGCTTGCCGGGGGCGCGCCGCAGGCCGTGAGCAGCAGGGCAAACAGCAGCAGGACAGGGATGCTTTTTTTCATAGTTTAACCTCCCCTCATAATGGTGGTTCTTCTGCTTGTTAAGACTATTATACCGGGAAAAAGTTCCGAACGCAACGCACGGCGATGAAAAAATCACAGGACATCTTGTGGGCGAAAACAAGAAATGATATGATAACAGAGAAAAATGCAGGAGGAAGGGAGGCGACATCGTGCGGACGCATCTGGAACTGCTCTGCAGACTGCTGGTCTTTGCCGGCAGCGCGCTGATGGTGAGGAATATCATACGCTATTACGGCTTTACCAAGCGGATGCGCTGGATGGCGGAAGGCCGGAAAAACCGGCTTGCGCTCTATGTTCCGCTGATGCTGCTGCTGTCGTTCCTGGCGGGGTATCTGGCCACGGGGCTGCTGGGCAGCCCGGGGCTTGTGACGGCCTTTATCCTCTTCGGCGGCAGCGTGTTTGTGCTGATTATCCTGAGCATCATGTACTATATCGTGGATCAGGTGGCGGAGAACGAGCGGCAGCTCTTTGAGGCCCGGGAAGCCGGCAAGGCCAAGACCGCCTTCTTCTTCAACATGTCCCACGATTTGCGCACGCCCATGAACGCCATCCTGGGCTACACCCAGCTGGCCCGGAACCCCGGCACCACCGAGGGACAGATGCGCGCCTATCTGGACAAGATCCACGCCTCCGGTCAGCATCTGCTGGCCCTGATCAACGACGTGCTGGAGATGAGCCGCATCGAAAACGGCAAGCTGGAGTTAAACCCCGGGCCCACCGATCTGCGCGCGGTGCTTCGGGAGGCGGAGGATCTCTTTACGGAACAGATGCGGGAAAAGCAGCTGCGCTTTCTGGTACGGCAGGAGCTGCGGCACAGCTGTGTGCTCTGCGACAAGTCGCGGCTCAACCGGGTGCTCTTGAATCTGCTGTCCAACGCCCTGAAGTTCACCCCGGCTGGGGGCGAGGTGGAGCTCTCCCTCGTTCAGACCGGTGGGGACGAGACCGTGGGCCGCTACGAGCTGAAGGTGAGGGACACCGGAATCGGCATGAGCGAGGAATTTGCCGAAAAGGTGTTCGAGGCCTTTGAGCGGGAGCGCAGCTCCACCGTCAGCGGCATCCAGGGCACCGGCCTCGGCATGGCCATCACCAAGAGCCTGGTGGAGCTGATGGGCGGCAGCATCCGCCTGGAGACCGCCCGGAACGAGGGAAGCACCTTTACCATTCTGCTGGACCTGCCCCTGCTGCCTGAGACAAAGAATGCCGACGGGGAGACGGGAGCCTGCCCCTGCGAGAGCAGTCCCCGCCCGGACACGGCGGGACATCGGCTGCTGCTGGCGGAGGACAACAGCATCAACCGGGAAATCGCCACACTGATCCTCTCGGAGATCGGCTTTACGCTGGACACGGCGGAGAACGGCCGCGAGGCGCTGGAGCTGCTGCAGAAGGCCGGCAGCGGGGTATACAGCGCGGTGCTGATGGACGTGCAGATGCCGGAGATGGACGGCTACGAAGCCACCCGGGCCATCCGCGCCCTGCCGGATCCGGCCCTTGCCTCCATCCCCGTCATCGCCATGACGGCCAACGCCTTCAGCGAGGACGTGCAGGCCGAGCGGGAGGCGGGCATGAACGCCCACATCTCCAAGCCTCTGGACGTGCGGGAGATGATCCAGACCCTCATCCAGGTGCTGAACCTGAAAACGAAATAGAAGAAAAAAACGCAGGCGCGCTGCAGAATACAAGACTCGTCATCCCACGCCGGTGACCGTTGTCGCTGGCGTGGGAGTCAGTCCCCCGGCGTTTGGAGGGAAACGGATCGGCGAGACCGTGTATTCTGCAGCGCGCCTGTTTGGCGTTTAAAGCAGCGGGATATCCGCGGTTTTGATCTTGTCCCAGGAGAAACCGCCGAGCAGCTCCCGGGGCGTGACGGGCGCATCCGTCTCCGTCAGCCCGCAGAGAAAGGCGAGGCGGCCGGTCACGGCCTCGGGGGAGGACTCCCGCCGGAGCACCTGGGTGCTCAGTGAGCCAAGCCGCTTGGAGAGCTTGCCGCCCGCCGCCGTGAGCAGCGGTGCGTGGCAGTAGTCCGGGGCCCTGCCGCCCAGGGTTTCGATCAGCCATTTCTGCCGCGGGGCGGAGGAGAGCAGGTCCCGGCCCCGCACCACGCGGGTGACGCCCATCTCCAGATCGTCCACGCTGACGGCCAGCTGATAGGCAAAGATCCCGTCGGCCCGGCGGATGATGAAGTCGCCCGCTTCCCGGGCGGGGTTCTGGGCGATGGGGCCGTAGTGCCCGTCGGTGAGGGAGACGGTCTCATCCGGGCAGCGCAGCTTCCAGGCGCAGCGTGCGCCGGCGGCCAGCCGCGCCGCGCGCTCCTTCGGGGTCAGACGGGCGCAGCGGCAGCCGTGATCCCACTCCGCCTCACCGGGGTGCGGGGCGGAGGCGGCGGCCAGCCGTTCGCTCCGGGAGCACCAGCAGGGATAAACCAGATCTCTTTCCCGTAAGAATTGAAAGGCGGCCTCATAGCGTTCCGTGCGCCTGGACTGGGCATAGGCCGGATCGGGCCAGCCACGGTCCCAGTCGAGGCCGAGCCAGCGCAGATCCTCCGCCAGCGCCTCGATATAGACGGGCTTGGAGCGGGCGGGGTCCAGATCCTCCATGCGAAAGACCAGCTCGCCGCCCAGAGAGCGGCAGTCCAGCCAGGCCAACAGCATGGCCAGCAGATTGCCCAGATGCAGATAACCCGAGGGGCTGGGCGCGAAGCGCCCCACAACGGATGCGCCCATGGGTTCAGGCGATGGTCTCGATGCGGATGACATTGGTGTTGCCGCTCTGACCGCTGGTGTTGCCGCCTGTCATGACCACGGTGTCCCCGGCCGAAAGCCCGAGGACCCGCTTGGCCTCCCGCAGGGCGTAGAAGTTCAGAACCTCCATGCTGGGGAACTGCTCCGTCAAAACCGGCACCACGCCCCAGGAGAGGGCCAGCTTGTACCAGGCCCTGGGGCTGGTGGCAAGGCCCAGGATGGTGATGGGCGCCCGGAAGCGGGAGACCATGCGCACGGTCAGCCCGCTGAGGGAGGTGACCACAATGGCCCTGGCGTCGAGATCGACGGCCATGGTGCAGGCCGCGTGGGAGATGGCGTCCACCCGGCTGCGGATGTGGAAGCTCTGCGTCTGGAACAGACCGCCGTAGTCGATGTGCCGTTCGGTCTCTTCGGCGACCTCGCTCATGGTGCGCACGGCCTCCACCGGGTACTTGCCCGCGGCGGTTTCGCCCGAGAGCATGATGGCGCTGCTGCCGTCGTAGACGGCGTTGGCCACGTCGCTGACCTCAGCCCGGGTGGGGCGGGGGTTGGAGATCATGCTCTCCAGCATCTCGGTGGCGGTGATGACCCGCTTGCCCAGCATGCGGCACTTGGTGATGAGATATTTCTGGATGGCGGGCAGCTCGGTGAAGGGCACCTCCACGCCCAGGTCGCCCCGGGCCACCATGACGCCCTCGCAGGCCGAGCAGATCTCGTCGATATTGTCCACGCCCGAGCGGTTTTCGATCTTGGCGATCACGTCGATGTCCTCGCCGCCGTTTTCCTTGAGAAAGCCCTTGAGATCCAGCAGATCCTGTCTGCAGGAGACGAAGGAGGCGGCCACAAAGTCCACGCCGTTGCGGATGCCGAAGAGCAGATCGGCCCGGTCCTGATCGCTCAGGTAGACCTGGCGCAGCACCTTGCCGGGAAAGCTCATGCTCTTGCGGTCGGAGAGGACGCCGCCGCTGAGAACGCGGCAGTGGATCTCGGTATCTTCAATATCCCTGACCTCAAAGCTCACCAGACCGTTGTTGACCAGAATCCGGTCGCCCGGGTTCAGGTCCTCCGCCAGACCCTGATAGCTGACGGAGACGATGCTCTCGTCACCCACCACGTCCCGGGTGGTGAAGGTGAAGTCCGCCCCGTCGGGGAGGGTGATCTTCCCCTCCCGGAAGGTCCTGATCCGGTACTCGGGGCCCTTGGTGTCCAGCAGGATGGCGATGGGGAGATTCAACTCGGCGCGCACAGCCTTGATCATGTCGATTTTTCTCTGGTGCTCCTCGTGGGTTCCGTGGGAAAAGTTCAGGCGCACCACGTTCAGCCCGGCCAGACACATCTTCCGGAAGACCTCAGGGCTCTCGCTGGAAGGACCGATGGTGCAGATAATTTTGGTTTTCCGCATGGGAATTCTCCTCTCAGATTGATACTTCCATTATACCGGCAATGGACCCGGCCTGCAAGGAAAAATGGAAATCCGGCGTCAGAGTTTGAAAAAGATCGGAAAGAAATGAGAAAGAAAGATTTAAGGAAAACCAATCGCGCGTGAAGATTGAAATTCGCCGCATCCTGTGGTATGATAATCCAATCAGGATTTGTGATGTTTTTGACGCGCCCCTCTGCGGCGCGTGTGAAGAGCGGCCATCGGCCGGTTTGCTTATGAATGAAAATGAAAACCAGGTCAGGCAGTCCGCCGCGCCGGAGGGCCTGGCACAGGAGGCCAGAAAAAAACGGGTCTGGATGCTGCTCTCTGCGGCCATCGCGGCGCTGAGCATCTGGGCGGTGACCTCCCAGTGGAAGGGCTTTTCCCTGGCCGCCTTCCGGGAGGATCTGCAGCAGGCGGACAAGAGATGGCTCATCCCGGCCATCCTCTGCATGCTGGGCTTTGTGGTGTTTGAGGGCTGTGCGCTGAAGGCGTCCTGCGATGCGCTGGATTACCGCACCTCTCTGGGCAGGGCCTGTTCCTATTCGGCGGCTGACATCTATTTCTCCGCCATCACGCCCTCGGCCTCCGGCGGGCAGCCCGCCTGCCTGCTGCTGATGCGGCGGGACGGGATCCCCGGCAGCGTGGGCACGGCGGTGCTGCTGCTGACGCTCGCCATGTACGCCCTTGCGATCCTGTCCATCGGGCTTTTGTGCCTGATCTTCTGGCCGCAGGTTTTCCTCGTGTTTGACACCACGGGGAGGGTGCTGATCGTGATCGGCTTTCTGGCCCAGGCCATCCTGGCCGCGCTGTTTTTACTGATGATCCTCAGAGAGCGCATGCTGGAAAAGGCCTGCCGGGCCATCCTGCACGGCCTGGCGAAGCTCCGCCTGGTGCGCCGGGAGGAAGCGCTGCGTGAACGGCTGGACCGCACCATGGAGAACTACCGCCGCTGCGCCCAGCTTCTGGCGGGCCGCAAGGGGCTGCTGCGGCGCTCCTATCTGTTCAATCTTCTGCAGCGGGCCTCCATGATCGCAGTGACCATGTTCACGTATCTGGCCATGGGCGGCCGCGGAAGGCTGGCCGGATCGATCTTTGCCATGCAGAGCTATGTGGTCATCGGCTCCAACTGTGTACCCATCCCCGGCGCCATGGGCGTGGCGGACTACCTGATGCTGGACGGCTTTGAAAACTTCCTGCCGGCGGATCTGGTGGTGAGCATGGAACTGCTCAGCCGCTCCCTGTCCTTCTATATCTGCGTGCTGCTCTGCGGCATGTTCGTCTTCTTCATGTCCGTGAGAAAGAGAAAGGAGGCCCTCCATTGATCGGCTTCTACGACTATACCGTGATCCTGACGTATTTCTCCCTGCTCTCTGCCGTGACGGGTATCGTCGTGTCCCTGTCCGGCGTCGGCCATCCCTATTACGGCTGCTTCTTCCTGCTGTTCTGCGGTTTCTGTGACGCCTTCGACGGCAAGGTGGCCCGGACCAAAAAGGGCAGGACCCGCCAGGAGATGGACTTCGGCATCCAGATCGACTCCCTGTCGGACCTGGTGGCCTTCGGGGTGCTGCCCGCCTGCATCGGCACGGCGCTGATCCGCGTCTCGCCCTTCCTGACGGGCCTGATCGAGGGCCTGCCTGTGCCCTGGAAGGTGGCCTCCGGCCGCTTCCTGCTGCACGCGGGGCTGGTGCTGTACGTGCTGGCGGCGATGATCCGCCTGGCCTACTACAACGTGACCGAGCAGGAGCGCCAGGAAAAAGAGAGCGGCGTGCGGGAGCACTATCTCGGCCTGCCCGTGACCGCCGCTGCGCTGATCTTCCCCCTGGTGCTGCTGCTGCAGTACATCACCAGAACGGACATCACCCTGGCGTATCTGGGCGTGGCCCTGCTGACGGCGGTGCTGTTCATCAGCCCCTTCCGGGTGCGCAAGCCGGGGATGCGGGGCGTGATGACCATGGTGGCCGTGGGCGCGCTGGAGTTTCTGCTGATCCTGCTGTGGAAGGTCATCCTGCGATGAAGCCCCAAACGCACGAGAGCGCCGCGCTGCGCTTTTTATACGGGACCGCGCCGGGCCGCGGCGTGCTGAAGCTGCTGACGCGGCCGGGACTCTCCCGGGCGGCGGGCCGCTTTCTGGACGCGCCGGTCTCCCGGCGGCTGATCTGCCCCTTTGCGCAGAAAAACCACATCAAGCGCTCCGACTATCTGCCGGAGCGCTATTCCTGCTTCAACGACTTCTTCTGCCGCCGCATCCGGCCTGAGCTGCGCCCTATGCCTGCGGACCCCGCCGTGCTCATGGCCCCCTGTGACGGACTCCTGAGCGCCTATCATCTCACGGGGGAGACGGTGCTGCCCGTCAAGCAGAGCCGCTACACCCTCTCCGAACTGCTCCACGGCGACCGCGCGGCGGCGCGCTTTTCCGGCGGGGACGCGCTGGTCTTCCGCCTGTGTGTGGATCACTACCACCGCTACTGCTATGTGGACGACGGGTACAAGGGGGAGAATATCTTCCTGCCGGGGATGCTGCACACGGTGCGGCCCATCGCGCTGGAAAAGCTGCCGGTCTTTGTGCGCAACTGCCGGGAGTATACCCTAATGGAGACGGAGCACTTCGGCACCCTCTGCCAGGTGGAGGTGGGAGCGCTGCTGGTGGGGAAAATCTGCAATCTCCAGGGCACCGGACCCATCCGCCGCGGCGCGGAAAAGGGCCGTTTCCTCTACGGCGGCAGCACGGTGATCCTGCTTGTGGAAAAGGGGAAAGCCCAGCTGGACGAGCGCTTCTTTACGGCCACGGAGCAGGGGATCGAGACCCCGGTCCGCATGGGACAGGCCCTGGGCCGCGCGACAAAGAAATAGACAAACGCCCGGGGATTCTCTGTCCCCGGGCGTTTTGCGGAATTGATCGCGCCGCGTTTGTATGCTATGATACTTTCCGCAGAGGAAAACAGAGCAAGGGGAGGGGACGCGTTTGATCTATCTGGTGCGCCACGGCCAGACGCTGCAGAACCGGGCGGGACTGCTGCAGGGCCGCAGCGATTTCCCGCTGAATGAAATGGGCCGGGAGCAGGCCCGCCGGGTGGGCGCTTTCTTCCGGGAGCAGGGCGTGCGCTTTGACGCGGTCTATACCAGCCCCCTGCGGCGGGCGGTGCAGACGGCGGCGCTGATCGCCGGCGAGACGGTCCCGCTCCGGGTGGATGAGCGGCTGATCGAGATGGACTACGGTCCCTATGAGGGGATGGATCTGCGGGCGCCTGCGCCGGAGGTGCTGGCCTTTTTTCGGGACTTTGTGAACGTCCCGGCCCCGGCGGGCATGGAGAAGCTCTCGGCGGTGACGGCCCGGCTGGGCGCGTTTCTGGAGCAGATGCGGCCGGAGGCGGAGGAGCGGGACATCCTCGTCTCCACCCACGCCATCGCCCTGAAAGGGGCGCTTGAATACCTGACCCCGGCATCCCGGGGCAGCTATTGGGCAAAGAATATCGGCAACTGCGCCGTGTACCGGACCGCGCCGACGGCGGGGGGCTACCTGGTGCCGGAGCTCTGGCTGTCGGGCGTATGAGAGGGAAGAAGGACATGGAGATTTTCGATATCTGTGATGAAAACGGCCTGCCCACCGGCCGGACTGTGGAGCGGGGGGAGGCCCACCGAGCGGGCATCCTGCACCGGACGGCCCATGTGTGGCTCATCCGGGAGGAGGCGGGACGGACCCAGGTGCTGCTGCAAAAGCGCAGCCGAAACAAGGACTCCTTCCCCGGCCTGTACGACACCTCCTCCGCGGGCCATGTGCCGGCGGGGTCGGAGGTGCTGCCCTCCGCCCTGCGGGAGCTGGAGGAGGAGCTGGGCCTGCAGGCCCGGCCGGAGGACCTTCAGTACGCCGGGCGCTTTCGCATCCAATACGAAAAGGAGTTTCACGGCGGCCTCTTTCGGGACAACGAGATCGCCTGGGTCTACGTCTGCCGCCTGCCGGTGGAGAGCGAAAAGCTCCGTCTCCAGCCGGAGGAGGTGGAGGAGGTGCGCTGGTTTGACGCGGCGGAAGTGGCGGAGGAGATCCGCACCTGCCGGGACCGCTTCTGCGTGCCCGCGGCGAGCCTGCGGCTGCTGCTGCGCTTTTTGCGGGAGGGCGCGCCCGCGGAGGGGACGGACGCTCCGCTGCGTATGGCGGACACCCTGTAAAAAGTGACGAGGAGCTTTTCAAGAAGCCGTATCTGTGATAGAATCGGAGGAAGAAAGGGGATGACCCGGGAATGAAAAAGGTTGTGGTATTCGGCGGCGGCACGGGACTTTCCACCCTGCTGTCCGGCTTGAAGCTCTTCCCTCTGGATGTGACCACCGTCATCGCCGTCAGCGACAACGGCAGCAGCACCGGCGTTCTGAAAAAGGAACTGGATATCCCCGCGGTGGGCGACGTGGGCAAGGTGCTCATCTCCATGGCCAACGTGGACGAGGATTTCACCCGCCTGCTCCGCTACCGCTTTTCCAAGGACGGCAGCCTGCACAATCACCCGGTGCGCAACATCCTGCTTGCCGCTTTGATCGATCTCAAGGGCAGCCTCACCGAGGCCACGCGCTATATGTGCACCCTCCTGAATGTGAAGGGCACGGTGCTGCCGCTGACGGAGGAAAAGGTGGAGCTGGTGGGCCAGGGGCGCAAGCCCGGCCGGGACTTCTACGGCCAGACCGAGGTCAGCCGCAACATCCGCAACATCAAGCGCCTGAGCTATGACCACGATGTGCATGTGAGCCAGGAGGTGGTCTCCCGGATCCTGGACTGTGATCTCATCATTTTAAGTCCCGGCAGTCTCTACACCAGCATCCTGCCGCACCTGATCGCGGAGGAGGTGGTGGAGGCCATCGGGAAGGCCCGCGCGCCGATCCTCTACGTCTGCAACCTGGTGACCCAGCCCGGGGAGACGGACGGCTACCAGGTCAGCGACCACCTGCGGGAGATCAACCGCTATCTGCAGGGACGAAAGGTAGATCTGGTGCTGGCCAACAACGCCCGCATCGACCAGCAGGTGAAGGATGTCTACCGCGCCACCGAGGCCAAGACCGTGGTGGAGCTGGACCGGGAGAAGGTGGAGGCCATGAAGGCGCGCATCATCGAGGACGAGATCTTCTGCCTGGACGAGAGCGGGAGCATCCGCCACGACCCGCTGAAGACCGCGTTTTTGATCTTTTCCTATCTCATGGGAAAATAGAAAACAGACAAGAGCCCGCCAAAGTCGGGCTCTTGCAGTCGCAGACAAAGTCCATGGGCCTTTGCCTGCGATTTTTTGCACCCCGCTGCGCGCACGCCTTGCCCGCTTCTGCGGCCAACTCGCACACTTGCGGGGTGAGAAGTGTTTTCTGCCACGTACATGCCGCGGCAGAAAACAGATTGGAACTGTTTTCGCTCACGCGAAAAAGCGAGAACCAGAGCGTGTCTTTTGCCATGAAGCCTATAGAGCGGGCTCTTGTTCGCTTAAAACTCGATCGTGCGGGGGAGACCGTCCGGATCGTGGCTGCACAGGATTCCCGCGCAGCCGGGCTCCGCCTCCATTTCCCGCAGCCAGGCCAGAGACTTTCGCTGAAAGCTTTCGTCAAAGCCGAAGCCCGGCACGATGTCCTCCCGCCAGTTGCGGGGGGAGAAGGCGGCGTCCGCCGCCAGCAGCACAAAGCGCCCGCCGTTTCGCACGATCACCGCCGCCTGGCCGTCCGTGTGGCCGGGGACGTTCACCAGCTGAATGCTCTCGTCCCCGAACAGGTCGATGGCCCAGCGGTTGGGCCCCAGGGGCGAGCCCCGGTAGAACAGCCGCTCGATGGGCGCGTCCATCCAGAGGCTCCAGGGCTGGCGCTTCTTGTACACCGTGCGGCAGGCCCAGAAGTACTCATCCTCCGGCAGCACGATCCGCCGGGCGCCGGCGAGATCCCGCAGCCCCGCCACGTGGTCCGGGTCCAGGTGGGTCAGTATCACGCAGGCCAGATCCTCCGGGCGCAGCCCCCGGGCCTCCAGCTGCTCCCGGACGGCCTCGCCAGGGCCCACCGAGGGACGGAAGAGTGCGGCCAGATGCGGCGGCAGCAGGCGGGCGACCGCCTTTGGATCGTACACACCCCGGGGGCTGATGTCCCGGCACCAGCCGGTGTCCACCAGAATGGGACCCCGCGGATGCTCGATGAGATAGCAGCAGACCGGGAGCGACACACGGTCTTTTTCCGGGGTGAGCAGCTGGCGCGCGGAATTGCGCAGATTGACCCCGCCCCCGAAGGCCACGCTCTCGGCGACCCGGATGCTCCCGCAGCGGAGCACATGCAGTTTCATGGATGGAGCTCCTTTCATCCCGGCGGGAAAACCGGGATTTTCAAAACCGGCTGTCTTCGGACAGCCGGTTTTCGTTTTACCGTTTCCGCTTCCACACGCTGGGGGCGAAGAGGAAGAGCACGGGGAAGATCTCCAGTCTGCCGAGCAGCATCTCAAAGGAGAGCAGGAGCTTGGACAGGTCGGAGAAAAACGCGTAGTTCGCCGAGGGACCCACCGCCCCGAGACCGGGGCCGACATTGGAGATGCAGGCGATGGAGGCGGTGAGATTGGTGACGATATCCCGCCCGTCCAGCGTCAGCAGCAGCACCGAGAGCAGCGTGGCGGTGAGATAGACCTGGAAGAAGACCAGCACGCTGTGAACGGTCTGATCGCTGATCGCCTTGCCCTCAAACCAGATGCGCTTGACCCGGGTAGGGAGGATGAGCTGTTTGAGCTCGTGCAGATAGGACTTGAAGAGAATGATGATGCGGGAGACCTTGATGCCGCCGCCGGTGGAGCCGGCGCAGCCGCCCACGAACATCAGCAGCACCAGGATCCAGCGGGACAGCTCCGGCCACTGGTCAAAGTCGGCGGTGGCAAAGCCCGTGGTGGAGATGATGGTGGTGACCTGAAAATAGGCATAGCGCAGGCCCTGACCAAAGCCCCCGACCCGGGAGGCGATGTTGGCCGCGATGCTCAGCACCGAGACCGCGATGACGCCCAGATACACCCGCAGCTCCTCGCTCTTGAACACGGCCAGCCCCTGACCCATGAGGATCAGATAATAGAGGTTGAAGTTGCAGCCGAAGAGCAGCATGAAGGTGGCGACCACCACTTCAATGTAGGTGCTGTTGTAGGCGCCGATGCTTGCCGCCCTTGTCGAGAAACCGCCGGTACCCGCCGTGGCGAAGGAGTGCAGAAGCGCTTCGTAGAAGCTCATGCCGCCGCAGAGGAGGAACACCGTCTCAATGGCCGTCAGCAGGAAGTAGATCATGTAGAGGATGCGCGCGGTCTTCCTGGCCCGGGGCACCAGCTTGCTCACCTCGGGTCCGGGCACCTCGGCGCGCATGATGTGGATGTAGTGATCGCCGGAAATGGGCAGAATGGCGGCGATGAAGACCAGAACGCCCATGCCGCCCACCCAGTGGGTGAAGAGCCGCCAGAACATGCAGCTGCGGGTCAGCAGCTCCACATTGTCCAGGATGCTGGCGCCGGTGGTGGTAAAGCCCGATATGGTCTCAAACAGCGCGTCGATGTAGTGGGGGATGTCCCCGGAAAAGACGTAGGGCAGCGCCCCGAAAGCGGACATGAGGATCCAGCTCAGGCCGACGGTCACAAAGCCCTCCCGGGCAAAGAAGTCCGGCGTGCGGGTCTTGACGGCGTTCAGCCCGCCGCCCAGGGCCAGCAGGGGCAGAATCGTATACAGGAAGGGCAGGGCCGACTCGTGATACAGCAGGGCGGTCCCCATGGGCAGCAGCAGAAGCAGCGCCTCCGCCAGCAGCACCTTGCCCAGGATGTTGCAGACAATCCGATAATTCATGCGGTCTTACCTCGCCAGAATATCGTCCAGATCCAGAATGCTGTTGCCGGCGGTGATGACAATGGCCTTGTCCCCGGGGTTGAGGACGGTTTTGCCGTCGGGCGTAAAGCTCTTGCCGCCGCGGACCACGGAGGCCAGCAGCACACCGGGCTTCAGCTTCAGTTCCGTCAGGGTCTTGCCCACGCAGGCGGCCTTGCTGCCCACCACGAACTCCGTGGCGGTCACGCTCTGGTTGCCCAGGTAGTACAGCGCCTCAATGGTGGACTTGTCCGAGGCGTGGGCGAGACCGCGGACATAGCCTTCGATCCGCTCGGCCACCAGGTTCTTGGGGGAGAGCGTGGTGTCGGGGAACACGTCCCGCAGGAAGGTGATGAACTTGTCGTTGTTGACCTTGGAGACCACCTTTTCGACGCCGGACTTGTCCGCGTACATGCTGAGGATGATGTTGTCCTCGTCGAAGTTGGTCAGGGCCACGAAGCCGTCGGCCTCGGAGATGCCGCTCTGGGCCAGCACGGTGGTGTCGGCACCGTCGGCGCAGATGATGTCGGCCATGTGCAGCTTCTCCGCCAGCTCCTGGCAGCGGTCGCGGTCCTTTTCGATGATGGTCACGGAGACGCCGGTGCTCTCCAGCAGCTGGGTCAGATGCTCGGCGATCCGGCTGCCGCCCAGGAGAATAACGTTTTTCACGGGCTTCTGGTAGGAACCGGCGGCGATGAAGAAGCGGCGCAGGGTTTTCGGCGGCGCGGTGACGGAGATCCGGTCCCCGGTTTTGAGGACGTAGGTGCCGTCGGGGATGCGCACGTCCCCGCCCCGCTCGGCGGCGCAGACCAGCACCTTCTGGCCGAAAACGGAGGAGAGCCGGGACAGCTCGATGCCGTCGAGACGGCTGCGCTCCCCGATGCGGAAGGTGACGATCTCCAGCTCACAGTCGGGGAAGGAGTCCACCTGGGTAGCCGCGGGGAACTGCAGGACGCGGGAGATCTCCTCCGCCGTCACATAGTCGGGGTTGATGGCGAGGTTGAGATCCATGACGTCGCGCAGGCTCTCCATGCTCTCCAGATATTCCTGGTTGCGCAGGCGCACGATGGTGTGCCTGGCGCCCATGGTCCTGGCAAACTGGCAGGCCACCAGATTGGCCTCGTCGTTGCCGGTGGCGGCGATGAAGACATCGGCCGCGCCGGCCTCGGCCTCCTTCAGAACGCTCGGCGCGGCGCAGTTGCCCACGCAGCCCAGCACATCCATGGCGTTGGCCGCGGCGTCCAGTTTGTCGCGATTTTCATCGATGAGGGTGATGTCGTGCCCTTCCCGGCAGAGACGGTCGGCGATGGTATGGCCCACCTTGCCGGCGCCCGCGATGACGATATTCATGGCAGCCTCCTGGGTTGAAGAATCGATCAAAACACATTTTAACATATTCCTCCGTGCCATGCAAGGATTATCCCCGTCGTTTGAGCCGGAAGCTGAGAAGCGCGGGAGTGCTGCAAAGTCGGCGCTGCCGCGGAAAACCCGCTGCCGGCCGCTGCCGGCAGCGGCCGCATCTTCCCTCACGGATCCGCCTTCACTGCGCGTTCACCCGCCATAACCGCGTTCTTCCCGTCAGGTTCCCGGTTTGCAAGCGGAAAAAATTGTGGTATACTTCTTCCCAAGAGCAATCACGGAGGCGGTCTCATGGAAAACAACGACATCCGCGAAAAACAGATCACGCGCACCAGCGTGATCGGCATCGTCGCAAACATCTTTCTGGCAAGCTTCAAGGCTCTGGTGGGCCTGCTGTCCCACTCCATCGCCATTGTGCTGGACGCGGTGAACAACCTCACCGACGCGCTCAGCTCCGTCATCACCATCCTGGGCGTGAAGCTGGCCAAGCGCCGCCCGGACGAAAAGCACCCCTTCGGCTACGGCCGCATCGAGTATTTCAGCGCCGTGCTCATCGCGGCCATCGTCCTGGCCGCGGGCGCCACGTCGCTGATCGAATCCGTCAAGAAGGTCATCCACCCGGAGGCGCCGGACTACAGCCTGGTGACGCTCATCATCGTGGCGGTGGCCGTGGTGGTCAAGCTCCTGCTGGGCCGCTATGTGAAGGGCCAGGGCGAGAAGTACAACTCCGAGGCGCTGGTCGCCTCCGGCTCCGACGCCAGCTTTGACGCCATCATCTCCGCCTCCACCCTGGTGGGCGCCGTCATCAACCTGCTGTTCCACCTGAATCTGGACGGCATCATCGGCGCGGTGATCTCCGTGTTCATCCTGAAGGCGGGCCTGGAGATGCTGATGGACTCCGTCAGCGACATCATGGGCGCGCGCCCCGACAGCGAGATCACAAAGGAGATCCGCGAGACCGTCACCGCGGTGCCGGGCGTGCTGGGAGCCTACGACCTGATCCTGCACAACTACGGCCCCGATCAGGCCATCGGCTCCATCCATGTGGAGGTCTCCGACGCGCTGGACGGCAAGAGCCTGCACGTGATGACCAAGGCCATCCAGACGGCGGTGCTGGAGAAGTTCCGCGTCTTTCTCACCGTGGGCTTTTACGCCGTGGACGCGAGCCGCAAGGCCGAGCGGGAGACCATCGAAGCCGTGTGCAAACAGCACCCGGGCGTGCTGGGTATCCACGGCCTGTTCTTTGACGAGGAGAAGAAGTGCCTGAACTTCGACGTGCTGACGGACTTCACCGTCCACGACCGGGCGGGCCTGATCCGTCAGCTGCAGCAGGAGCTGGCCCCCAAGTTTGCCGACTATGCCATCATCATCAACTTTGACACCAACTACACGGACTGACGCCGAGGGGCGGCGGGGGCAGACGGAGCAGAAACGCTGGCACTTCGTCGACGCGCTGCGGGGCCTGGCCCTGCTGAATATGCTGGGGATGCACTTTCTCTACGACGTCAACGTGGTCTTTGGCTGTCAGCCTGGCTGGTACCTGCGGCCCGGGGTTCACATCTGGCAGCAGTATATCTGCTGGTCCTTCATCCTGATCGCGGGCTTTGCCTTCCGCTGGGGGCGGCGGCACAACCTCCGGCGCGGTCTGCTGCTGAACCTGTTCGGCTTTCTCATCACCGCCGTGACGCTCATCGCCGTGCCCCAGGAGGCCATCTGGTTCGGCATCCTGAACTTCATGGGCTGCGCCATTTTGCTGACGATTCCGCTGGAAAAGCACCTGGACCGCCTGCCGCCGGCGGCGGGGTTCGGGCTGAGCTTCCTGCTCTTTGCCCTTTTTTACCGGGTGAACAGCGGCGTGCTGGGCCTCGGGAGCCTTTTTCCCGTGAAGCTGCCCCGGGTGCTCTACACCTGTTGGGTGCTGACGCCCCTGGGCTTTCCCCATCCCGACTTTCGCTCCAGCGACTATTTCCCGCTGCTGCCCTGGCTGTTTTTGTTCTTCGCGGGCTTTTATCTGTTCCGTCTGCTGGCGCCGCTGCCGGCCTGGCAGAGGCTCGCCCGGGTCAAAATCCCGCTGCTCTCCGCCGCGGGCCGGCACACGATGTGGGTCTATCTGCTGCATCAGCCCCTGCTGATGGGGCTGTGCATGATTCTGTTTAAGGGGGGAATCTGATGTTCTATCGACTGAGCAAACAATTCGGCAAGCCCGTCTGCGTGGCGCTGTACGGGGCCTTCGCGTATCTCGCGGCGAAGAAGAAGCCCGTGCCGCTGCTGACGCTGGCGGCCATGCACCTGACGGAGTATTTCGTCGTCGGCCGCAAGACAGCCGCCGAGCACGGCCTCGGCCTTCTGGAGGGCTTCTGCCAGTGCTTGGCCTTCGGCTACACCTGGTGGCTGCCGCTGAAAAAAGGCGACTGATTCAGTATGAGCACTCAGTGAAAACCGCCCGGGGCCATGTGGCCCCGGGCGGTTTCGAGACTGTCAAAAAACCTGCGGACATGAAGGACGATAGGGCCGCAGGGGAGCTCGAGAGGGCAAGGCCCGCCTCGAGTTGGATAAACCGCCGTCCGAAAAGCCTTGATTTCTCAAGGCTTTTCGGGTAATAGCATTTTGCTCAGAGCAAAATGCTCGGCGGCTGAAGTTTGTCAAAAAGTCCGGCAAGGACTTTTTTGGCAAACTGAAAACCGCCCGGGGCCATGTGGCCCCGGGCGGTTTCACGTCTATTTGGCTTTGTCCCGCCCCGCGAGAATCCACAGCGGCTCGTAGGCGTTCCCGAGCCGATGGAGCAGGTGCATGGCGTCCGCCTCCGTGCGGTAGGGTGTGCGGGAGAAGATCTCCACGGGGCGCAGCGCGGGCTCCTGCTCCCGGAGCCTGGCCATCAGCGCGTCCTTGGCGCCGCTCACGGTGGCCTTGTTGGAGTAGAAGTACAGCCCGCTGATCCCAGGCGCGGACTGGGGGCGGCTGACCAGCCGCAGCCGCTGGTCCAGCGCGGTATAGCTCAGGCCCTTTTCCAGGGCCAGGATCCGCTCTGCGCTGTCGATGACCTTGAAGTAGACGATCTCCGCGTCGTTCAGGATCTCGCCTTCCAGATAGCTTCGGTAGGGGGAGGCGCGCATCCGGTCCAGGACGGCCTGCTCCTCGGCGCGCAGCGGGCCCTGGTGGAAGATGCAGGTGCGGCCGTGGTGCACGGTGTAGATGAAGTAGCTCAGTCCCATGCCGGCCAGCATAGCCTGCAGGGCTTCTGCCTGGCCCCGCTCCAGGGTCTTGACGCAGAGATACTTGTTTTCACGGGCGTCATAGAGGGCTGCCCCGTCCATGACGATCATGGGCACGGAGAGCATGGCGTTGTGCAGCTGCATGGCAAAGAAGGCCGGCGCGTGCTCGGACATGAGACAGATCTTCGCCCCGTCGGCGTAGAGGTAGTTGAGCCGGAAGAGGGCCGCGGCGGGGATGTCGGAAAAACGGTCGGGGGCCAGATCCCGGGTGCGCACAAAGAACACCTGGTCCCGCCGCTTGACCCGGGGCAGCCGGAAGACGTTGACCGCGATGGCCGAGGCGGTGCCCACCAGCACACCGGTGATGCGCTTGAGCGCCTGCAGCAGGGGCTGGTTGATCTCCGGAAAGGCGATGACTACGCAGATGAACACAATGGCGGCAAGGCCGGAGATATCGGGTCTGCGCAGCAGAACCCCGCCGTAGAGGCAGAGCATCATGCCAAGGGCCATCAGCGCGTAGAGCACCAGCAGATTTTGCCCCAGCACGGGGAAGAGCAGCAGCAGAAACAGAAACAGCAGCCCGCAGCCCGCGCCCAGTAGGGTGCCGGCGAAGCGGCTCAGGGCGTAGTCCCGGGTGTCCCGCACATAGGGCTGCATGCAGATGATGGCGGTGATGGCGGCCTCCGTGGGCATATCCCGCCCGCTGTAGCCTCTCAGGTAGTAAAACAGCAGACACAGAAACACGGCGACGGAGGTCTTGACGATCCGCTGCCCCAGCCGCGGCAGGCGGAAGCCCTCGGCATGGCCGGTTTGTTTTTTGAAAATCATATCGTTTCCTCTGTGGGCGTTTTGGACCGGGCTGCGGCCCCGTCGACAGCGGGAGACGACGGCGCCGCGCTTTTGCTCCCGCCCCGGCGGCAGAGCCTGTAGAGCTCCTCGGTGGCAAGGCGGGCCTTCGCGACTGGCACCGCACCCCTGGGGAAGCAGTAATACTGGGTCTGGGTGTCGCCGATGCAGATGATGTCCCCCAGCTCGTACCAGTAGTAGTCGGCGTAGAGACTGTAGCTCTGTTTGGCGGGCCGGCGGAAGCTGAGCTTCCCGTCACAGCCGGTGAGGGTGAAGCCCGTCTCGTCGTGCCGCAGATGGCCGCCGCCCACCATGTAGATGGCCTTGAAGTCCCGCAGCACCCCGATCTCCACGTCGCAGTCCAGCAGGTAAGTTCCCGCCTCCAGCTCCCGGCGCACCTGGCCGCGTTCCCAGGCGTACCAGTCGGGGATGTGGGGAAAGCGCGTCTCGCCCGTGTCGGCGTGCAGCCGCCCCAGTTCGTCCATGGTCCAGACGGCGCCGCAGGCGCGGCAGGTCAGAGCGGTGCCCTTCCCCTCCGTCTGCCCTTCGGAAAGACAGCGGGGGCACTTGTAGAGGATGCGGTGCAGACCGTCGGCCCGGAAGGGCGCGTCGATTCTGACGCCCTTTTCCGCCTGCCAGGCAAAGCTGTCAAAGGAGAACATCCTGTCGAGGATGGCGTCCAGCTCCGGCACGGTTTTCTCCCGGATCTCCTCTCTCGTCAGCAGGCCGCGCACCGCGGCCGAGACCTTGACGGGCCGCTTTTGCAGACAGTTGTACAGCGGATCCCGGGAGAAAGCGCCCTCGGTGAGGATGCCCACCACCGGCACGTCCAGCCGTTTGAGCATCACGCCCAGCTTCCGCGGCAGGGGCGTGGCCGTGCCGTCAAAGCTGTAGCTGGCCTCCGGGTAGAGCAGCACGCTGCACTGCTCCTCCTTCAGGGCGTGGCGCATGTCGGCAATCAGGGAGGCGTCGGTGACGAACTTGTTGGTGGGGATGCAGCCGATGCGCCGCATGAGCCACTCCTTGCCCACAAAGCCGTCCGAGGTGCAGACGATGCAGTAGGGCCTCGGGTAGAACACCCGGGAGACGATCTCCAGATCGATGAAGCTGGAGTGGCTCATGACCATCAGACAGGGCTCGTCTTCAAAGCCCTCCATGCGCTCTTTGGTGAAGGTAAACTGCGCGTCCCTGAGATCCGGCGCCGCCGCGAGGCGCACCAGGGTGCGGAAAAACAGGCTCGGCCTCCGCGGCTTTCGGTGCGCCGGGGCGGGCTGGGCGGCAAGCTCGTCATAGGAGAGGGCTTTTGTCTTGATTTTCATGGCAACGCCTTTCTTTCAAACGCGGATATCACCAGTCGGTCTCCTCATAGATGCGGCGCAGGCGCGCGATCTCCGCCGCCGGCAGCGGGGCCTGCAGGGGGTTGTTGCCCTCGCGGTAGCAGGCCTCAAAGTAGGGGATCACGTCCACCTGCCGCAGCTCCGGCCGCAGATCCACCCGGGCGAAAAGTCCGTTGGAGAGGGCAAAGATGGCGGCGTCCCGGTAGTAGCCCACATAGGAGACGATCTCGGGCCTTCGGTATTCCTGGCGGCTCAGCTTTTCCAGCGCCTCCGTCCCGGGGACAAAGACGGTTTCGATGCTGCGGCGGCTTGCCTCCTCCAGCGCGATGCGCACGGCCTCCTCCCGGGGGAAGCGGTAATACTGGGAGGAGAGAAAGGGCGTCACCAGCGTCCGGCAGCCCAGACCCTCGGCCGCGTCCAGCACGCTCTCGTAACAGCGGCGCAGAGCCAGCAGCTCGTTGGCCTTGCCGGTGAGCCAGCGGGGCGCCGCCGTCAGGATCAGGTTCGGGTAGGGCAGGCCGCAGGCGTCGATGGCGCAGGCGCTGCCGATGGGCAGAAACTTCACCCGGCGCACGGCGGCAAGCAGCGCCTCGCCCCCGGACTCGGCCAGCCGGTCAAAGACCGGCCCTCCGGCGGGGCGCATGGTCATCTCCACGGCCACCACGGCGGCGTCCGCGGAAACGGCAAGGATATCTTCCTGGGTGATGCGGTAGGACATGGGCACCTCCAGGGCGGCGCAGCCGCCGAAATACTGCCTACACTTTACCATAGCCGCCCGCCGGGAGCAAGGGGGAAAGGAGGCAGCGGAGAGAAATGAAAAGCGCCTGCCGGCGGCAGGCGCTTTTCATTGTGTAGACAAACCTCAAATAGAGCGTCATTCCGAGCCAGTGCTCACACTGGCGTGGGAATCCGTTTTTACTCCGATAATTCACATTCTCCATACACCGACGTGGTGTACGCCCTGCGGGTGCAAACCGTTGGAGAAAGGAGTCGCATTTTAATAAATTTCCCGGAGAGGTTACGCCGCTTTCTTAAAGGATACTTTTTCCCAAAGGCATATAGATATTCTCATATGTTATGCTATAATTTAGAGTAGGTGGTGATATATATGAAAAATTACGATGGTACAGATGCTTTTTCCTTTTTTCCTAAAGTATTAGCAGCTTATGAGGAAATGATAAAGAACTATTCTTATGTGTCTCTACCTTTAAGCGACTTTGAAAGAGTATATGTAATTCAAGATTCTTTTGTCCTTTTTGCAGGATTAATTAACTATGGAGATATAACTTTTCCATATTATCGTGTGATGTTTGAGGAGCTTCTTCACAACGATATCTATAAATTTAACTTTAGCAAATTCCAGCGCTTGTTTAGCAAAGAAGAACAGGGAATGATGGGCTATAAACGATTTCATGGTATATGGGGCGAACCTCTCCGAAGTACAAACAATACATATGCACATGCTTTTTCAGAAGAGGATAAACTACACTTTCTAATTCCAAGTAAATGTTATGAGGTGTCAGACAAGCTTCCGCAGATACATCTACGCGAAAGATTTGATCTTTGGGGCGGGAATTTGTATTTTTATATTATCTATGAACTGGTATGCGGGAAGCGTGCTGGATATGCCATATACTGTTCACAGAATCCGCGAACACACATAACAGCGAACGAAATGGCGAATCAAGTTGAATGGACTGCATTTGAGTACTATACATGGTTGAAAAAACATAAAGATAACGTTTGTGGAAATGAGAATTATAGAAAGAATCAATTTGAAAAATCATTTTTAACAGATGGTGTAAATTGCGATGGAACAATAATAGATTTGTTATGTGAAAGAATTGAAGAGTATAAAGCGAATGGCTGGGAGCATAAGCAACGGAAACATGTTGGCGGTGATAAGCTCTGTTTAGCAGAACATGAAATGAAATATTTTATCCTAGAGCGATATGCAAAGACTAAACTGGAATCATTGAAAGCTGGTGAAATAGTATTTCAAGAAGTCCATGAAGGGAAGTATAGGGATATACCTCGTTATGAATATTTAATACCAGAAAACAAGTGGAAATCAGAACAAATGGTTTATGAGATAGTTAAAAGGCTTTATAAAAACCATACCGTTTTATATCAGTATAGACCATATTTCCTGCATACTGACAAGGGACAAATGTCTTATGATGTTTTCATCTGTGGTTTAAATGTTGCTATAGAATATCAGGGCAAACAACATTTTGAACCCGTTGAAATTTTTGGCGGGGAGGATCACTTTAAAGCACAAACAGCACGCGACATATTAAAAAAAGAGCTGAGTGAAAAAAATAGGGTAAAACTTGTTTATATCAATTATGACGACGATATTTCCCCAGATTTGATAAAAGCACGGATTGAATCCTCCCAATAAAGATTATGCTAGAGAAAACACTGCCGAGTGAGAGAACTCAGAAACACCTGAAATCGTAATAATGCAGTTGCGGAAACGGCTCTGTAGCGACTGCGTTTTGTGGCAGATAGCGAAAAAGATCTAAAATCAAAGGTTTTTGGATAATATGGACGGCAGACAGCTTTTGTTGTCTGCCGTCCATTGCGGAGATAGAGAGATTCGCCTGCATTTCTTTTCCGCTTGCGTGGGACGCGGAAAAGAAATAGGAGTATTCGCCGGTGTGCGCACCGGCTCATGCACACGCCCCCGGCGTGTGCGATTATGATTCGAATCCCTCCATCATCGGAGCCAAACAAAAAACCCAGCCGTAAGGCTGGGTTTTTGTTTGGCGGAGATGGAGAGATTCGAACTCTCGAGGAGCTTTTGACCCCTACACGATTTCCAATCGTGCGCGCTCGACCAACTACGCGACATCTCCGTGTGTTGCTCAAGAAGCGTCTATCAACTTGTCAGCTTGCTTATTATAATTCAGGGAAAGACCAAAGTCAAGGAATATTTTTACTGAACGCGGAATTTTTGTTTTGCGCATAGCGGACCCTTCACGGACCATACTAAGGAAAAAAGCCTTGGAGGGAACAAGATGAACATGTCCAACGAGGAATACGGCCGCTACGCCGCGCGGCACATGCCCCGCTCCCGCATGGGGCGGAACATGCTGCGCGCCTTCCTGGTGGGCGGGGCGATCTGTACCCTGGGCCAGGGCCTGACGTCGGCCTACACCGCCCTGGGACTGGACGGCGAGACGGCGGGCACCGCCTGCTCGGTGACGCTGATTTTCCTCGGCGTGCTGCTCACGGGCCTCGGGGTCTACGACCGTCTGGCCAAGTTCGCCGGGGCGGGAACGCTGGTGCCCATCACGGGCTTTGCCAACGCCATGGCCTCTCCGGCCCTGGAATTCAAGACCGAGGGAAAGATCACCGGCACGGCGGCCAAGATGTTTGTCATCGCAGGGCCCGTCATCGTCTTCGGGGTCAGCGCCGGCGCGGTCTGCGGACTGCTTTTCTGGCTGAAAATGCTGCTGTGAGAAAACAAATCGGCACTGTCAAAAGAAACGCAGTTCCTGGTTTCGGCACGCACCATAATATCATACAAAAGCCGCGGAAAAAAGAGTTGTTTCGGCGGCTCTTTCCGTCGTTTTTTAAGGTTGATATTCCGGCGGTTTTATACTATAATATCGTTACATTCTTAACTATGATAGGGAGATTGGAAGCATTTGGAGCGCGTCTGGATTCATATCCGCGGAATTGTGCAGGGGGTCGGCTTCCGGCCCTTCATCCACAAGCAGGTACAGAGCCGCGGATTGCGCGGCTACATAGAAAACACCTCCTCCGGCGTGGAGCTGGAGCTGGAGGGTGAGCGCGCGGAACTGGAGCGTTTTGTGCGGGAACTGCCGGAGAAGGCTCCGGTGCTGGCCGTGATCGACGGGATCGAGACCGTGTACTCCAAAGAGCTGCGGCATTTCCCGGGTTTTGAGATCCGCCGCAGCAAGACCGAGGAAAAGCGGCGCACGCTTTTAAGCCCGGATATCTGCATCTGCGGCGACTGCCTGCGGGAACTTCTGGACCCGAAGGACCGGCGCTACCGCTATCCCTTTATCAACTGCACCAACTGCGGCCCGCGCTTTACCATCATACGGGACGTGCCCTATGACCGGGCCAAGACCTCCATGAGCGTCTTCCCCATGTGCCCGGACTGTGACCGGGAATACCACGACATCGAAAACCGCCGCTACCACGCCCAGCCGGACTGCTGCCCGGTCTGCGGACCAGAGGTCTTTTACCTGGACGGGCGGGGGCGCCGCGTCCCCGGGGACGCCATCGAGATCGCCCGGCGGGAGCTGAAGGCCGGAAAGATCGTGGCGGTCAAGGGCCTGGGCGGCATCCATCTGGCCTGCCGCTGTGACGATCCGGAGCTGGTGCTTGAACTCAGGCGCCGCAAGCACCGGGACGAAAAGCCCTTTGCCCTCATGGCCCGCAATGCCGACTGCGCAAGGGAGATCTGCCGGGTCTCGCCGGAGGAAGAGAGGATCCTCACCGGTTTCCGGCGGCCCATCGTGCTGCTGAAAAAGAAGGAGCCGGGCCTTTGGCATGTGAGCGAAAACGGTTTCGTGGGCGTGATGCTGCCCTACACGCCGCTGCATGTGCTGCTGTTCGGGGAGGATATCGACCTGCTGGTGATGACCAGCGCCAACCGCTCCGACACGCCGATGATGATCGAAAACGGCGAGGCGCTGCGGGAGCTTGCCGGCATTGCCGACGGCTTCCTGCTCCACAACCGCGACATCCAGACCCGGTGTGACGACTCTCTCTGCTGGGTGCTGGAGGGCAAAGAAACCTTTGCCAGGAGATCCCGGGGCTATGTGCCCTTCCCGGTGAAGCTGGAAAGAGAGCTGCCGCCGATCCTGGCCTGCGGGGCCGAGCAGAAGGCCAGCTTCTGCCTCTCCCGGGGCAGCGAGGTCTTCCCCAGCCAGCACATCGGAGATCTGAAAAACCTGGAGACCCTGGACAATTACACCGGGCAGATCGCCCATTTTGAGCGCCTGTTCGATATCGCCCCACAGGCTCTGGCCTGCGATCTGCACCCGGATTATCTCTCCACCGAGTACGCCCGGGAGCGGGCGGAAAAGGAAAACCTGCCGCTGATCCCGGTCCAGCACCACCACGCCCACATGGCCGCCTGCATGGCGGACAACGGGTATGAGGGTGAGGCCGTCGGGCTCGTCTGGGACGGTACCGGCCTCGGTACGGACGGCACGGTCTGGGGCGGGGAGTGCCTCATCGGCGGCTATACCGGTTTCAGACGCTTCGGCTCCATCCGGCCCATTCCCCTCATCGGCGGCGACCGGGCGACGAAAGAGACCGACCGCGTGGCCTTCGCGCTTCTGCGGGAGGCGGGGCTGGACACCGGCGAAATCCAAAACGCCGCCCTCTACGGGCAGATGCTCGACGCGGGACTCAACTGCCCCCTGTCCTCCGGCATGGGCCGGCTCTTTGACGGCGCGGCCGCCATCCTCGGCATCAAAACCCGCTGCAGCTACGAGGGCCAGGGCGCGGTCCTTCTGGAGGCCGCGGCCACGGAGGACGAAGGCGTCTATCCCGTCGCGCTTGCGGGGGAGCCGCTGCGCTTTGACTGGCGGGAGATGATCCGCGCCATGGTCGCCGACCGGGACGCAGGCGTGGAGACCGGGCGCATCGCCGCGCGTTTTCACAACACCCTGATCGAAATGGCTGTCCGCCAGTGCCTGGCGGCGCGGGAGAGCAGCGGGCTCAACACCGTGGCCCTCTCCGGCGGCAGCTTTCAGAATATGATTTTGATGCACCGCCTGCCGAAACGGCTGGAGGCCGAGGGCTTCCGGGTGCTGCGGCACCGGCGGGTTTCCCCGAACGACGAGGGGCTCTCCCTGGGCCAGCTGATGATCGCCGCAAAGACGATGGAGGACGGGAGAATCTAGGCTTGTACAGGTGGGGACAAATCCCTCAGTCAGCTTTGCTGACAGCATTGCCCGCCTTGCCGCGATTGCCGTTTGCAATCCTGCTTCACGACGGCCTGCAAACGGCGCGGCTGCGGAGATTCCGCCCCGCCTTCTTCTGCCGCCGGCAGCGGCGGCGCGAAATCCCCTTTCAGGGGAGCCAAATAGGAAACCGAGGTTATTGGTATGTGTCTCGCAATTCCCCTGCAATTGATTGAAATCAACGGCAATTCCGCTGTGGGCGAGGCCATGGGCATGCGCCGCGACATCCGGGTGGACTTCATCGAAAATCCGCAGATCGGAGACTTCGTGATCGTCCACGCGGGCTTTGCCATCGAGCGTCTGCCCGAGCAGCAGGCCATGCAGGATCTGGAGGCCTGGGAAGAGGTGCAAAATGCCCTCCGATAGGACCAGGATCGAAACACTCCTCCGGGCCATCGAGGCACTGGATCCGGGCCCCACCCGGATCATGGAGGTCTGCGGCACCCACACCATGTCCATCGCGTCGGCGGGCATCAAGTCCATGCTGCCGCAGAACATCCAGCTGCTCTCCGGCCCCGGCTGCCCGGTCTGTGTGACGCCGCCCCAGGTGATCGACCGGGTGCTGGAGCTCGCGATGGAGAAGGACGTGCTGATCACCAGTTACGGCGACATGCTGCGCGTCCCCGGCAGCCGCCCCGGCGACAGCCTGCTGCGCCGCCGCGCCCTGGGCGCGAAGGTGGAGACCGTCTATTCCCCGGTGGACGCGGTGGCTCTGGCCGCCGCGCACCCGGAAAAGCAGGTGGTCTTCCTCGGCGTGGGCTTTGAGACCACCGCCCCCGGCACCGCCGCCGCGGTGCTCACGGCGCAGGAACAGGGCTTGCAAAATTTCACCGTCTGGTCTATGCTCAAGGAAGTGGAACCTGCCCTGCGGGCGCTGATCGCGATGGACGGCTTCAACATCGACGGCTTCCTCTGCCCCGGCCATGTGGCCACCATCATCGGCGAGCGGGGCTTCCGGTATCTGCCGGAGGAATTCGGACTTCCCGGCGTGATCGCGGGCTTCGAGGCGGAGGATATTCTGCTTGCCGTGTATCTGCTGCTGCGGCAGATCAAGGAGGGCAGGCCCCGCGTCGAAAACGCCTACCCGCGCGCGGTGTCAGCGGACGGCAACGTCCTGGCCCAGAGAATGCTCAAGCGCTGCTTTGTCGAGCGCGCCGATCTCTGGCGCGGTCTGGGGGAAATCCCGCAGAGCGGTCTCGGTCTGAAAGAGGAGCTGGCCGCCTTCGATGCGGAAAAGCGCTTCTCCGTGCACTGCGATTCCGCCGAGCCGCCCACGGCCTGCCGTTGCGGCGAGGTCATCACCGGCAGACTTGCCCCCATGCTCTGCCCGATGTTCGGGAGGGCCTGCACACCGGAGGACCCGGTGGGCCCCTGCATGGTGTCCTCCGAGGGCGCCTGCGCCGCGGCATACAAGTATGCTGACGCTTCGTTTGAATGAAATCGGAGATTTCATCCAAACGAGAGAGATCGCACTCCGCTCAGCGCACGGCCTGACGGCCGCACGTTCGCTGCGCGAGAAGTGTTTTTCGCGAGGTACACGCCCCCGCGAAAAACGATGATAATTGTTTTTCGCCGTGCGCGGCGAAAAATCAGAGGGAGCGCCCTCTGAACTCCCCATTGGATATACACAGGATGACAAGCATGGAAGAAATCATCACTTTAGATTACGGCAGCGGGGGGAAGAAGACCTCCCGGCTGATCGAAGAGCTCCTGGTCCCGGCCTTTCAAAACCCCGCCCTCGCGGCGCTGGGGGATGGGGCCATCCTGCCGGGGGCGGAGAAACTGGTCTTCTCCACCGACAGCTTTGTGGTGGATCCGCTGTTTTTCCCCGGCGGGGACATCGGCAAGCTCTCGGTCTGCGGCACCGTCAACGACCTCTCGGTCTGCGGCGCGGAGCCGAAGTTTTTGAGCCTCTCCTTCATCATCGAGGAGGGCCTGCCCATGGAGACGCTGAAACAGGTGGTGGCCTCCATCCGCACCCAGGCGGAGAAGGCCGGGGTGCAGATCGTCACCGGCGACACCAAGGTGGTGGAAAAGGGCCGGGGCGACGGACTGTACATCAACACCGCCGGCATCGGCTTTTTGAAATACCCCGGCCTCGGCCCGGAAAACCTCCGGGAGGGGGACAGGGTGCTGGTCTCCGGAACCGTGGGCGACCACGGCACTGCCGTGATGCTGGCCCGCAGCGGCATGATGAGGGGGGAGATCTCCTCCGACTGCGCTGCGCTGGGCGGCCTGTGTGAGACGATCCTCTCCACCGGCGCCCGGGTCCGCGTCCTGCGGGATCCCACCCGCGGCGGCGTCGCCACCACCCTCAACGAGTTCGTGGAGGGCACCGCGCTCGGCATCGAGCTGGAGGAGGAGCAGATCCCCGTGAGACCCCAGGTGCGGGCCGCCTGCGACATGCTGGGCCTCGAACCCCTCTACTGCGCCAACGAGGGGAAGCTCCTCGCGGTGGTGGCCGCGGAGGACGCGGAGAAGGTGCTTGCCGCCATGCGGCAAACCGAAGCGGGGAAGGACGCGGCGGAGATCGGCGTGGTCACCGCGGCGCGGCCGGGCAAGCTGGTCATGCGCACCATCCCCGGCGGCCGGCGCATTTTGCAGAAGCTGGCCGGCGCGCAGCTGCCCCGGATCTGCTGATACGGTTGTACTTGCATGCCCGACCGGGCCATGCAATTACGATATATTATGAGAGAACAATTTGGAATAACAGAGAGGTGAAAGGTATGCAGGAATACAAGAGAATTGATATTTCCAAGGACCAGGTTGTTCCGATTGCGGAGAAGATGCGAAAAGCCGGCGTGTTTCTGGTGATGATCCACGCCTTCCTCAACGAGGAAGGCCAGCTGGATGTCTCCTACGAATACGCGGTGGATCCCGCCATTGAGTCCTACCATGTGGTGGGCGAGATGACGCTTCCCTCCATTGGGGACATCTACGACGTGGCGGCAACCTGGCCGGAGCGTGAGCTCAACGAGATCTTCGGCGTCAAGTTCGAGGGCCTTGACATGTCCAAGCGGTTCTTCCTGCCCGAGACGATGCTCGAAACCCAGGGCAAGGGCCAGATCATGGTGGTCCCCCTGGACGAGCTGAGAGCGAAGAACATCAAGGAGGAGAAATAAGATGAGCTACATTGTTCCGATCGGCCCCTACCATCCCGCATTGGAGGAGCCCGTCCACGCCAAGCTCTACACCGAGGGCGAGATCATCAAGGACGCCGAGGTCTTTGTGGGCTACAACCACCGCGGCATTGAGAAGCTCGCCACCGAGCGCAACGCCATCCAGACCCTGGTGCTGGTGGAGCGCGTATGCGGCATCTGTTCCCACTCCCACGCGTTCACCTACGCCATGTGCGTCGAGCAGATCAACGGCATCGAGGTGCCCAAGAGAGGCCAGTACATCCGCGTCATCACCGCGGAGCTGGAGCGTCTGCACTCCCACCTGCTGTGGCTGGGCATCGCCTGCCACATCATCGGTCACGACAGCATGTTCATGCACATCTGGGATGAGCGTGAGCTGGTCATGGATCTGCTGGAGAAGCTCTCCGGCAACCGCGTCAACTACGCCATGGTCACCATCGGCGGCTCCCGGCGCGACATCGACGACGACCTCAAGCGCGAGCTGCTGGCCGCCTGCGACAAGCTCAAGGGCCCCATGGACCGCATCGTGGAGATCGCCCTCAACGACAAGACCATCGCCCTGCGCACCAAGGGCGTGGGCGTTCTGCCCAGAGAGGACGCGCTGCGCCTGGGCGCCATCGGCCCCCACGCCAGAGCCTCCGGCGTCGATGTGGACGTGCGGCGGGATTCCCCCTACTCCTCCTATGACGATTTCGATTTCGACATCCCCGTGGTGGACAGCGGCGACGTGTTCGCCCGCGTGGTGGTCCGCGCGCTGGAGTGCTACGAGAGCATCAAGATCATCCAGCAGGCGCTGGAGAAGCTGCCCGACGGGCCCATCAACCTGGGCAACAAGCTGCCCAAGATTCAGAAGGGCCAGTCTGTCTGCCGCCATGAGGCGCCCAGAGGCCAGCTGAGCCACATGGTGGTCGGCAACGGCGGCTTCAACAACCACCGCATCAGCGTCCACGTCCCCAGCTTCAAGAACACCCCCACCATTCCCTTCATGCTCCGCAACAACTCCGTGGCCGACGCCGGACTCATCATCGCCAGCATCGACCCCTGCTTCAGCTGCCTGGACCGCTGATGCATGAGCTGGCTGTTACGCGAAGCCTGATCGACCTGGTAGACCGGGAGGCGAAAAAACAGGGCTTTCAAAGAGCGCTGGAGATCCGCCTGAAGGTCGGCGCCTACTCCGGCATCGTGCCGGCGTGCATCCTCGATCTCTTCCCCTACGCGGCCAAAGACACGGCGGCGGAGGGGGCGGAGCTCATCTTTGAGACCGTGCCCGCCCGCTTCACCTGTCCCGACTGCGGCTGGGAAGGGGAGATCGAACGAGGACAGGACGCCTGCCCCCGCTGTCAAAGCACCGCCCTGAAAATGACCCGGGGCCGGGAGTTTTACGTGGACAGTCTCAAGGTCGAATAAAGAGTAAAAGAAATCCGAAAGGAGAGGTTTATCTTGCCCAAGACCAAATTTCCCGCGGTCATATCCACCTTCCTCCTCTGCTTTGGCTTCTGGATCCTGCTCACCTGGAGCTTCAAGACCCAGGAGCTGGCGGTGGGCGCGGTGGTGAGCCTTGCGGCGGCTCTGTTTGCGTCCAGATTCCTCATCCATGAAAAGGCATTCTGGCTGTTCAACCCCGCGAAATTCGGCGCGCTGTTTGCCTATGTGTTCGTCTTCCTGGGCGAGCTCATCAAGGCAAATGTGGACATGGCCAAGCGCTGCTACGGCGGCTGCACCAAGGTCAACCCCGGCATCGTGAAGGTGCCCTCCGAGCTGACGAAGGACTACGGCGAGGCCATGCTCGCAAACTCCATCACCCTGACGCCCGGCACCATCACCCTGGACATTGCCGAGCAGGACGGGAAAAACTACTACTACATCCACTGGATCGACGTGGCTGAGACCGACCGCGACAAGGCCGGCGAGGTCATCAAGGGCCGTATGGAAAACTGGATCAGGAGGATTTGGGAATGATTGAATTACTGATCTTCGCCGTCGGCTACGCTTTCCTGGCCGCACTGAACTTCTACAGACTGGCCAAGGGCCCCACCGCCGCCGACCGTATGGTCGCCGGTGACAGCATGGATGTGCTGGTCTGCTGCGCGCTGGTGCTCTACGCCATGTACAGCGGCCGCGGCATCTATCTGGACATCGCCCTGATCAGCGCCATGCTCGGCATCATCGACACGATGCTGGTCGGCCGTTATCTCGAAAGTGGGAGGTGGCACAAGTAATGGCTTTGAGAGTTATCATTGACGTGCTGATGGCCGTCGGCCTGTTCTTCGCCGTGGCCGGCACCAAGGGCATTTTGAAAATGCCCGACACCTTCTGCCGCATGCAGGCCAGCACCTGCGTGTCCACCCTGGGCATGATGGGCGTCATGGTCGGCGCCGCCCTCTACGCCTTCTTTGTCATGGGCAGCCCCTCCGCCGGTATCAAGGTGATCGTGCTGTGCCTGCTGATCCTCACGGTCAACCCCATCGGCGCCCACTCCATCGCCAAGGGCGCCTACAAGAACGGAATCCGCCCCGACAAGGAAATGGAAATTGACGACTACAGGAGGGATTTCGATGAGTAATCTGGTTGTTCTTCTCGACGTGCTGATTGTCGGCGGCCTGGTGGTCTCCGCCATTCTGGCCTGCCATTTCGAGAAGCTCTTAAGCTCCGTCATCGCACTGGGCGTCACCGGCATTTTCGCCGCCGCCGCCTTCCTCCTGCTCCACGCCCCCGACGTGGCCATCTCTGAGGCCGCCGTCGGCGCGGCCCTCACCCCGGCGGTGTTCATCGTCGCCCTGCGGAAAATGAGAGGAGGAGACGATTCGTGAAAAAATGGCTTACTTACGTCTGTCTCGGCGTGATCCTCTTTGCGTGCGTCTTCACTGCCGTCACCATGGGGCAGATGGAGCGCACCTATGAGGGACAGGACGCTGCCGTCTCCGTCTACGAGCTGCAGCAGAACCCCGAGAGCTATGACGACACCTTCGCCTCCGGCGCCGCTGACGCCATCGTGCAGGAAAACCTGGCCAAGACCCACGCCAACAACGATGTCACCTCCATCGTGTTTGACTTCCGTGGTTATGATACCATGGGCGAGGCCTTCATCCTGATCACCGCCGTCACCGGCTCCGCTGTGATCCTTTTCAAAAATGCGGGAAAGGAGAAGAAGAAAGATGAACAATAAGCCCGAAGTCAAGAACATCATCCAGCGCTGCGGCTGCGACCGCATTCTCCCGCTGTGCGTGGTGTATATCTTCTACATCATCTTTCACGGCCACCTCTCTCCCGGCGGCGGCTTCCAGGGCGGCGTGCTGATGGTTGCGGCCGTCATGCTGGTCTACTTTGCCCACGGCTATGAGACCACCGTGAGAGCATTCTCCTTCGACCTGCTGCATGAGACCGAGGCGCTGGCCTCCGTGTTCTATGTGGCACTCGGCCTGCTGGGCGTCGCAGCCGGCGCGCAGTTTGCCGAAAACGTGCTCTACCGCGCGGGCGCCGCGGGCGACCTGTACAGCTCCGGCACCATCTTCTGGATGAACTTTGCCGTCGGCGTCAAGGTCATCACCGGCGTCGGCTCCATCGCCCTTCTGCTGCTGGGTCTCCTGCAGGAGAGGGACACGGACCCTGAGAAAGAGGTGAAGTAACGATGATTACCTTCAACTACATTTGCTCCTTTTTCCTCATCGTCCTCGGCTTCTACACCATCGTCACCAAGTACAATCTGGTCAAGACCGTCGTCGGCATGTCCATCATGGACTACGGCGTGAACCTGCTGATCATCTCTGTCGGCTTCAACCCCGGCGGCACCGCGCCGATTTTCACCCAGGGTGAGCTGACGGCCGCCAGCTACTTCGTGGACCCCATCCCGCAGGCTCTGACCCTGACGAGCATCGTCATCGGCGCCTGCGTGACGGCCATGTCCATGTCGCTGGTGATCCGCATTAAGGAATCCTACGGCACGCTCGACACCAGAGAGATAAGGAGGCTGAGAGGATGAACCTGATGAATATGATGGATTACCACCACTTCCCGATCTACTCGATCATGGTGCTGTTCCTCGGTGCCTTCGTGGTTGCCGCCTGCGGCAGCAAGCCCTCGAAGAATCCGAAGAACCCCGCCGGTGTCCGGGCCTGGATCGCCCTGATCGCCACGGGCCTGAGCCTGACCTTCCTCATCCTCCTGGTCAAGCCCGTCATGCTGAACGGCGAGATCATCGCCTACTGGATGGGTTCGAGAGGCATCGCGGGGGGCTACGCCATCGGCATCGCCCTGGAGGTTGACGCCCTGAGCCTGTTCTTCGCCCTGCTGATCGCCACCGCGGTCTTCGTCTCCTGCATCTACTCCATCCGCTACATGGTGCACGACAACTGCGTGCCCCAGTACTATGTGCTCTACTGCATGCTGGCCGGCGGCGTGCTGGGCCTGGTCCTCTCCGGCGACGTGTTCAACATGTTCGTCATGGTGGAGATCCTGACCTTCGCGGCCGTGGCCCTGACCGCCTTCCGCACCAAGGTCTACGGCGCGCTGGAAGCCGCCTTCAAGTACCTGGTGGTCGGCTGCATGGGCTCCACCGCCATCCTCACCGGCGTCATCATGCTGTATGCGCAGTTCCACACCCTGAACCTGGCGCAGCTGGCCTCCCTGATCCCGGGCCGCATGAACGGCGTGACCGTGCTGGCCTTCGCCTTCCTGTACATCGGTTTCTCGACCAAGGCCTTCATCGTGCCCTTCCACCCCCTGGCGGCGGACGCCCACGGCGCGGCTCCCGCTTCCATCTCGGTGCTGATCTCCGGCGTGCTCACCAAGTCCGGCATCTACGGTATCGTGAGACTGACCTACTTCCTGTTCCAGACCATGGAGCTGGGCAAGATGCAGTTCATGCTGGTGTTCATCGGCAGCGTCTCCATGTTCGTGTGCGTGACCATGGCTCTGGCCCAGCACGACTTCAAGCGTCTGCTGGCCTACCACTCCATCTCCCAGATCGGCTATGTGCTGGCGGCCATCGGCCTGTCCACGGCCTTCGGCTTCTCCGCCGGTCTCTACCACGCCATGAACCACACCCTGTTCAAGGGCCTGCTGTTCCTTGCGGCCGGCGCAGTCCTGCATGAGACCGGCACCACCGATCTCGGCAAGCTGGGCGGCCTGTCCAAGAAGATGCCCCACACCACGGTGCTCTTCCTCATCGGCGCCTTCTCCATCAGCGGCATCCCGCCCTTCAACGGCTTTGCCTCCAAGTGGATGATCTACCAGGCCACCTACCAGAAGGCCGTGGAGTCGAACAACATCGGCTTCATGCTGGTCACCATCGTGGCCCTGATCACCTCCGTCCTGACGCTCGCCTCCTTCGTCAAGGTCAGCCAGTCCGTCTTCTTCGGCCAGCTGCCCAAGGAGTATGAGAATGTCAAGGAGGTCCCCTTCGGCATGCGCCTGGCCATGGGCATCCTGGCCGCGCTCTGCGTGATCACCGGCCTGTTCCCCAAGGCGGTCACCGCTTACCTGACCGAGCCCGCGGCCCGCGCCGTCTGCTCCGTCGGCGATTACATCCGCGCCATGGGCTTCAAGAGCGAGCTTGCCGCCCAGGCGGCCGACTTCACCCAGACCGGCATCTGGGAGCCCGTCAACTGGCTGCTGATGCTCTGCATCGCGCTGCTCGCCATCACCATCGTGGCGGTTGCCTCCAAGTATGACAACGTCAGCGAGAGCAAAAACGCGGAGAACGTCGAGAGCAAGTACCAGCTCTTCTACGGCGGCGAAGCCAACGTCTTCTCCCAGGTTGGCGGCGGCGACCTGTTCTGGGGCTTCAAGCACAACTGGCGCCACTACTTCAGCTTCATGCACGATCTGCACAGCGGCATCGTCAACGACTACGCCCTGTGGGCAGTGGTCGCCCTGGCCCTGGCCATCGTGTATCTGCTGATCGTGCTCTAAGGAGGTGGGAACATGACTTCTACGATTCTTCTCAACGCCCTCCAGTATCTGGGCTACATCCTCATCTTCCCGGGCTTCCTGTTCTGCTTCCTCTGCGGCATGCTGCTGGTCGGCATTGACCGCAAGCTGGTGGCCAGAATGCAGAAGCGCGTGGGCCCGCCCATCCTGCAGCCCTTCTACGATTTCTTCAAGCTCTGCGGCAAGGAGACCATCGTCCCGGCCCAGGCCTCCAAGACGACCTTCCTGATCGCCCCGCTGGTGGGGCTGGCGGCCCTCGTGGTCATCCAGCTCTTCATCCCCATCCACGGCTTCAGCGCCTTCACCGGCACGGCGGACATCATCGTCATCCTCTACCTGCTGCTGATCCCGGCTCTGGCCGCGATCCTCGGCGCTGCGGCGTCCGGCTCCCCCTATGCGGGCGTCGGCCTGAGCCGTGAGATGGTCACCGTCATCTCCTGCGAGCTGCCCCTGGTCCTGGTCCTGCTGGCCATCGCACGCACCGTGGGCAACGCCATGGATACCGGCCTGGTGTTCTCCCTGGGCGCCATTGCCGAGTACCAGCTGGAAAACGGCAGCCTGATCTGCAAGCTGAGCATGATCCCCGCGGCCATCGCGTTTCTGATGGTGATCCCCGGCGAGACCGGCAACCACCCCTTCGACGCTGCCGAGGCCGAGACCGAGATCTGCGAAGGCATGCTGGCCGAGTACAGCGGCGCGCCGCTGGCGGTCTACAAGCTCAGCCACGCGGTCAAGATGCTGACGCTCACGAGCCTGTTTGTGGCCCTGTTCCTGGGCGGCATCGGCACCGGCATCGCGGCTGTGGACGGCGTGATCGTCTTCGCCCTGTGCGTGGTGATCACCGCGATCTTCATCTCCTTTGTCCACGCGGTCACCGCGAGACTGAAGATCGAGCAGATTTTCAAATACTACTGGACTGTGGTTTCCGGCCTGGCACTCATCAGTGTGGTCCTGGCCTGGTACGGTCTGTAAGGAGGCGCCTGTATGTTTAAGAAACTGATTGCGGAAAGCACGGCCAAGTCCCCTTGGCTGTATCACATCAACAGCGGCTCCTGCAACGGCTGCGACATCGAGCTGGTGGCGGTCCTGACCCCGCGCTTTGACGCGGAGCGCTTCGGCTTCCGGCTCGCCGGCAGCCCCCGTCAGGCGGACATCGTTGTGGTCACCGGCCCCGTCACCCGCCAGAGCCTGGACCGTGTCCTGCGCTCCATCGAGCAGGTCCCCGAACCCCGCTGCATCGTGACCATGGGCTCCTGCCCCCAGTCCGGCAACGTGTTCAAGGGCAGCTATTCCGTGTGCGCCCCGTTGTCGAAGTACGTGCATGTGGACGTGGACATCGCCGGCTGCACGCCCAGACCCGAGGCCATCATGGACGGCCTTGTCAAGGCCACCGAAATTTTGAAAGAGAAGAGGGGGCAGATGTAATGGATTTCCCGTTTGTCAGAGAAGCTGTCACCAAGCTCTTCAGCAAGCCCAGCTGCGCCATGTACCCGGCGGTGCCCAGTGAGGCGGCCCCCGGCTACCGCGGCCGCATCGTCTTCCATCCGGAGACCTGCATCAACTGCAACATGTGCGAGCGCGTCTGCGCCGGCGGCGCCATCACCCACACCGAAGAGAAGGTGGAAGAGGGCCTGAAGATCACCCGGTCCTTCGACCTGGGCTCCTGCACCTTCTGCAACACCTGCGCCGACTTCTGCACCCGCCACTCCATCGAGCTGACGCGGGACTACCACATGCTGGGCATTGAGGAGGGCGACCTGATCGTCTCCGGCACCTTCATAAAGGCGCCGCCCAAGAAGCCCGCCCCCAAGCCCGCCGCGGCTCCTGCCGCCAAGCCCGCTGCCGCAGCACCCGCCGCTGCCGCTCCCGCCGCGGCGGAAGCGCCCAAGGCGGAGGCTGCCCCCGCCGCTCCCGCCGTGGAGCCCCGGGGCGACGGCAAGCCCGCCCAGGATCCCAGCAAGTGCGTCTACTGCACCATCTGCGCCCGCAAGTGCCCGGGCGAGGCTCTGACGGTGGACCGCGCCGCCAAGACCTGGACGCTGGACGAGGACAAGTGCGTGATGTGCGGCACCTGCGCCGACGTGTGCCCGAAGAACGCCATCGTCATCTGATCGCAAACCCAACAAAAAATCCCCTATCGAAAGATGGGGGATTTTTTGACTGCAGGCAACCCCTTTTTGATCCCGCCCTGGATTCGTAAGGGGAATCTGTGAAGAGGGACGGGGAGGCCCCCTTCACGTTCGATCTATGCGAAGGAGAGAACTTTTTTGAAAGTTCTCTCCTTCGTTTTTCACGCTGTCGACACGATGGCGACAGCATGAAAAATCCACCTGCTTTCGCAGGTGGATTTTTTGGTTGTGCGGTGAGGTCAATCCTCGATCTCGTCGCAGCAGGTCTTGTACATGCGGTAGACCAGCACCGCCATCAGCAGGCAGCAGAGGCCCATGGCGCCGTAGCAGGGGAGATACCAGTCGCCATGGCGCTGCACCAGGTACTCGGTGATGCCCACGCCCACGCCGCAGGCCACCCAGCCGATCCAGATCAGCCAGTGGTAATAGCGCATGCCGTTTGCACGGACGGAGTGGACGGTGTAGTAGACCAGAATGGCACAGATGCTGACAGCCGCCACGATCTGCACGAAGCTGACGAAGCCGTTGATGGGCAGAAAGCTGGAGTCATAGCGGGTGGAGTCCAGCACCAGCTCGCTGGCGGAGTAGAGCAGCAGAAACATGCGGGCGGTGTTGCCCTCCTCGGCACCGGAGAGCATGGGGGTGTGCCGCCGGGCTGCGAAGAAGCGCAGCAGCCAGTGGCAGATCAGCAGCATGATGAGAAAGTGGATGAAGAAGGTGGCAAAGCGATAATCCAGCGCCCCGGCGGAATTGACGATGGGGGAGGCCACCGGCAGGTGCTGCAGGGCCGGAGTGACCACGCTGATCTTGCTGCGGCAGGAGCTGTTGAAAAGGGCGCTGAGCCGGATGAAGGCCACGGCCAGTGCCGCGCCGGGGGCAAAGGCGTCCAGCAGGGAGGCGCAGCTCTGCCGGTCGAGCCGGGTTGCCAGCCACGCGGCAAGCCAGCTCCCCAGCAGGGCGCCGGCCAGCACATAGCTGCCGGAGGAGTAGTCGGTCATGGCGCCCGCGAAGCTGCCGTACTGCTCGGCGTGGCAGTACCAGTGCAGCAGACGGCAGAAGGGGACGGAGAAGATCACCGTCAGGGGGAGCAGCAGAAAGACCAGAAAGCCCGGGTTGCGGTCGCTGCGCTGCAGGCCCAGGGTCATCAGCAGCGAGGCCAGCAGTCCGAGGGTGATGACGATGGCGCTCCAGTAGATCACGGTGCTGCCGCTGTATACGGCGATGGGATTGCTCATGAGCGCACCTCCTCGGGAAGAGCCGTGGCAAAGTAAATGATGTCGCTGACGATCCGCTCGTAGCCGAAGTCCACATGGTTGATGGGCGCGCCCATCATGACGATCTCCGCGGTCTGCCCGCCGTCGAGGGTGTAGGCCTTCTTTACGTTTTTGGAGTAGATGATGCGGGCCAGCTCGTTGATGGTGGCGCGGGGTCTGGCGTCCGGGGTGTGGTTGATGGTCATGAGCAGGTAGTGCAGATCGTCCGTCATGGCGATGCAGGAGCGGGAGTACTCGGTGTTGATCTCACCGATGGGGTAGCCCTTGCAGTACTGCAGCTCGCCGTCGTCCACCAGGACGGGACCGAAGGCCACGGCAAAGACCACGTCGTTGTCCTCGATGAAGCGCTGGGTCTCCCCCTCGCCGGTGAGCTCACCGGCCCGGGAGAAGAGCATGTCGCCGGAGGCGGTGAAGAAGCAGGAGTCCACCTGGGCGGGATTGTTGCGGTAGAGCTTGCGCTGGTAGACGGTGATGCCCAGATCCCGGAAGGCGTAGAAGTCGCCGTTCATGGCCACCACCGCGTTGGAGGCGTTGGCCATGTCGGAGGCGTAGAGCTGCACGGAGGAGCTGTAGCTGTCCTCGGCCAGCTTGCGGCGGATCTGGGAGCCGTGGGCGATCTTCACCTCGGCGAAGGTGCAGCAGCGCTGCTCGATGTACTCCTGCCAGGCGATGACCAGGATGGTGTCGTCCAGGTAGTAGCGGATGGGCGCATCGGGCACGAAATCCGCCTTGGGGTCAAAGGTGACGCTCTGGCCGTCCAGCAGCACGGCGGCCCGCTTGATGACCTCCTCCACCTCGGCCGGGTCGTTTGTGGTGCCGAAGCCCGCGGGGTTGGGGACAGGGGAGACGGTGTCGCTCTCCTGCAGGGTGTAGATCTTCTTGATGAAGGCCAGGTCCCCCAGCGCGTCGCTGGCGGCGTTGTTGACGTAGACGTCCAGCTTCTCGGCCAGGCGCAGCCGTGCGTCGGAGCCGGAGAAGGAGAGAGTGCCGGAGGCCGGGTGCAGGTTGAACAGAGACCAGGCCATCGCGCCCAGCGCCATGCAGGCGAACACCAGGCCCAGCAGGAAGCGCACACCGCCGGTCAGACGCCGCCGGGGCTTGGGTTCCTTTGGCTCGCACGGGGCCTTTTTCGGCTTCGCGGCGGTCTTTTCGGGGGCGTTCAGGCTCTCCCTCGGCGCCTTGCGGAACTTGGAGGGCTTGCTCTCCTCCTTCTCGCCCCGGGCGTAGAGGGGCGGCAGATCCTCCGGCGGCTGATAGGGCGCGGGGGCGGGCTCCTCCTCCGGCAGGTCGGCGTCGTCATAGTCCGGCGCGTCCTCCGCGTAGGCGGGTGCCCCGTAAGTCGGCTCCGCCGGCTGCGGCGCCTCGTAGACGGGCTCCGCCGGGGCGGTATAGGCTTCACTCTCCGCGTCGTCCCGGTCGGAAAACTCCGCCAGGATGGCGTCGAGATCGCTGAAATCGTAGTTGTCTTTACTCATCTGTGTTCTCCGTGTCATGCGGCGGTTCCGCCGTTGAGAGCCCGCAGCAGGGCGGGGCTCGTCAGCAGCTGCCAGCGGCCGTCGGTATAGGTCAGATCCAGGGAAAAGCTCTCCTGGGTGTAGTAATCCTCCGCGTGGGCCAGCACCGCGTCCAGCGCGGCCAGATAGGCCTCCTGGGTGACCTCGGGCCGGTAGTGCTTGTTCTCGTCATAGACCTCGCTGGTGGTGCGTGCGTTGACGATTTCCTCGATCTGGCGCTTGGTTTCCGCCTCCACATCGCCCTCCATGGCGGGCAGATTCAGATAGCGCATCCGGACGGACTGCTTTGCGTCCAGCTTGTCGGTGACACAGTCCCCCTCCAGTTCGTAGGCAAAGCTCCGGTGCAGGGCCTCGTAGAGCTTCTGCCCGGCGGGGGTGGAGGGCGGAACGGCCAGCCCCAGATCGGCGTAATCCCGCAGATGCTCGTAGGCGGCGTCATAGTTTCCGGCGCAGAGAGCGTCGAAGAAAGCGGTGACGGTCGCCTGCGGATCTCCGCTGGGCTTGGCGTAGAGGGTGCCGAGCTGGGTGCCCGCCGCGGCCAGCAGCATGGCGGCGGCAGAGACCACCAGGGCCAGGAACAGCGAGAAGAAGCGCAGCTTGTGCTTGAGACAGAGCACCAGAATGGCGATCAGCCCCAGCAGCAGGAACAGCCCCACAAAGACGGCGGGGAAGAGAAGGGAGCTGTTCTGGGCGGTGCTCACCGCCGCAGCGGGCACAGGCGCTGCCGCGGCAGGCGCCTCCGTGGGGACGGGCTCCGGCGTGGCTGTCGGCTCAGGCCCCGGCGTGGGTGTGGGCGCTGCGGCGCGGGCTTCGGTGTACTCGCACATGGCGGTGGCAAAGGCGGAGAGAAATTCCTCCGCGTTATGCTGCCCCTTGGTAAAGAGCACCATGGCGATGGGCTGCCTGGTGAAGGCCAGGCCGCAGTCGTTGAGACAGGAGGGGCCGCCGTTGACCGGGTCCTTGTACTCGCCGTACTTGTGGGCGATCTTGAACCGGGGCTCGTTGAGCTTGAAGAAGCGGTCGGGCATGGCCTTCTGCAGGGTCTCGATGATGCCGGGGAAGCGCTCCTGCTCCCGGTACAGCAACTCCAGGCAGTGGATGAACTCCCGGGCGGTGTACCAGTTCTCATAGTTGTTGATGTTGCGGAGCTCCTCGTCCGGGTCCACGCCCATGTAGTCGGCGGTCAGGCGTCTGAACTCCGTGTACCCGCCGATCATGTCGCAGAGGAAACCGGCGTCGTCGTTGCTGGAGTTGATGAGCACGCTGTCCCGCTTCTCCTCATAGCTGAAGTGGGACTCATAGAGACTCCAGTCGATGTCGCCGGAGGCCAGATGCTCGGTGAAGTACATGCACAAAGGCAGCTTGTACATGCTGCCGGTGAGCATATATTCGTCCTCGTTGAGGAAGTGCTCCTCGCCGGTCTCCAGGTTCAGGTACCCGGCGGCGACAAACTCAGGCTTGATGCCGTAGTCGCTGAGCAGCCGTTCCATCAGCTCGTCCCATTCCAGCTCCCCGTAGGGGATCTTTTCGCCGCTCTCGGCGGAGGCCCCCGGCATCAGCCCCAGGCAGAGCGCCAGGACCAGCGCGGCGGCAATCAAAAGTTTCAAGGCTTTCATTCGATCTCTCCGAATCGCAGTCTTTGACAAACAGTCATACCCTATTATTTTACCATGATCTGACCAGAATGCAAGTCAAAGCGCGAAAAACTCCCGGGCGCGCACCCGGACCCGTGCATAGAATGGAGCGGCGGGGGAAAACTCCGGGAAAGGGAGGCGCTGACCGTGAACATTCCCAATACCCTGACCGTCCTGCGCCTGCTGCTGACGCCCTGCTTTGCCCTTCTGCTGGGCCAGGGACGGCGGCGGGAAGCGCTGGCGGTACTGGTCCTGGCCGCGCTTAGTGACGGGCTGGACGGCTTTCTTGCCCGCAGGCTCCGCCAGACGACAGAGCTGGGCAAGATCCTGGACCCGGTGGCCGACAAGCTGATGCAGCTGACGATGATGCTCTGTGCGCTGCAGCGGGTGCCCCGGATGTGGTGGCTGCTGGCCCTGCATCTGGTGCGGGAAGGCTGCCTCGGCGCCCTTGGTGCCGCGGCGCTGCGCCGCGGCTGCCCAGTCCCGGGGGCCCGCTGGTATGGAAAAACCTGCACCGCGGTGCTGTATGCGGTGCTGACGGCGGTGCTGATCTGGCCGGAACTGCCGGCGGACCTGCTGCAGGGCGGCCTGCTGCTCTGCTGCGCGCTGGTGCTGCTGTGCCTGGTCCTCTACGCGCGGGACTTTCTCACCCTGCTTGCCCGGAAAGACGGAAATGCGCCCCGCATCCTGTAGGATACGGGGCGCGAATTTTATTTGCGGCCTCTCAGCCTTCCGGCCAGGGCGGCCAGGCGGGATCTGCCCCGGGCGGGCTCCGGCTCCGGCAGGTGGCCGATGAACTTCAGCACCGCGATCTGCGGCTCCATGCCGTGGGTGATCTCAATGCGGTCCGAGTCATAGTTGTGTACCATCTCCGGGGCAAAGTACTTGGTAAACTCCACCAGGTGCTCAAGTCTCCGAGGCCCGCGGCTGCCGTCGCGGTAGTGCATGGGGATGATGACCCGGGGGAACAGCTCCTCCGTCAGCCGCCAGACCTCCTGGGAGGGAAGGGCGGTGCAGGAACCGGCGGTGATCATCATGGCGTCCAGGTCGTAGAGCCTGGACTGCTGCTCACCCGTCAGCGGTGCGCCGATATCCCCCATGTGGGCGATGCGGATGCCGTCACACTCCAGCAGATGAATCAGGCAGGAGCCGCGCATGATACCGCAGACCGTGTCGTGCCAGACCTCCATGGTGCTGATCTTGAAGGGGCACTCGCTCTCCGGCCGGCCGGAGAGCACCACGCCGGGGGTGTAGTTGTGGCCGTAGCTGTCGTGGCTGATCAGCAGCTTGTCTGCCTTCACGCCGACCAGCTTCGGATAGCCGGGGATATAGTCGCTGTTATAGGGGTCGATGACCACGGCATACCCCCGGTGGGTGATCTTGAAGCAGGCGTGTCCCAGCCATTGAATTTCCATAGACGAATCCTCCGCGTTCCCTTCGATTGCTGCAGGCAATCATTCAATTCGTTTTTGGGGCTGCTTTGCCGCACCAAAAACAACCAGAGGCGAGCTCTGCGAGCCCTCGCATCGACCAAGCGCGGCGTACCCCGCGAGACGCGCGCGAACCATGCGAGCTGCTCGATTGAAAGCACTGCTTTCAATCGAAGTGTTATCCCTCCATAATGTGCATGGAGCGCAGCTCCTTGCTCTCGATGTGCTCGATGATCTCGTAGGCGTGGGGCTCGAGATAGTCCCAGCTGCCGTGGGTGAGATGCTGATTCTTCAACTCCCGCACCACCGAGGCGCAGACGTCCTCCACCACGGCGGATTTGAGGATACGGCCCTGCTCGTCGTTGTCGGCGGTGAGCAGAAATTCCAGGGCTTCCCGCAGATTGGAGAGCTTCTCCAGCCCCTCCATGGCGCGAAACTGCCATTTGTAGTAGGGCATGTGACGGCGGTTGAGCAGGTAGACGGCGGCGCAGGCGGCGGAGACAAACTCCGTCAGTGCCAGCATGGCGGCGCCCTGCTCCCCGTGGCGGACACAGCGGGGGTAATTGTACTGCCCGGCCTGGGCCATGGTGATGACCCGGGCTGCCAGCTTTTTGAGCCGCACATCCTCCGGCATGCCGCTGAGAAGCGCCTCCCGGATGGCGGTAAAGGTCCCCTGATCGTCCCGGAAGACCTCTCCGTTGGTGGCCTCCGCCAGGACGTGGGCGGGGAGACTGAGCCACTGCATCACACTCTCCGGCGCGCCGGCGGAGCCGGTGTAGCGGCGGTAAAAGGCGTCGATGCGCAGCACGCCCCGGCTCACCTCACCCATGGCGCTGCGTTCCCGGGCCGCCCCGAAGGGCAGCGCCCGGTAGGCCCGGGCCAGGGGCACGCCGATGGCCCGGTCGGTCTCATTGTCCAGCCACAGGCAGAAGCCCTGGGGAAAGTCATGGTCCCGGCTCAGCTCGTCGTCAAAGCCGAAGCACTCCGAGCCGTGGCCCGCCAGACCCACGGCGATGCGCCCCTCCCAGGCGGGAAACTTCTCGTGCAGCATGGGCGCGCCGTATTCCGCGTACAGCGCTCTGGCCTCGTCAAGACCCCGCATAGATCCTCGCCGTCCTTTCTCTGAGCTGCTTTGCGTACAGGAAGTAGCCGAAATAGTCAAAGGTGGGTGCGCACTTGGAGATGGTAAAGGCGTGGTAGCCGTCGTGGGGCAGCTTCGGATCGCTGAGACATTCCCAGGCCTTCTCCATGCATTCGTCGATCCTGGGGTCCTCCGGATCGCGCCGGGCGTACATCTCGGCCAGGTTGCACCAGGTGACGGCACTGTCGTTGCCGGGATGCTCAGTCTTCTCGATGACCTTCAGGGCCAGCTTGAAAAAGCGCTCGGCGCTGGGAAGGTCCCCGGTCTCGTCGTAGCTCAGAGCCATGTTGTTGTAGAGCCCGGCAAAGCGATAGTCGGAGGGGTCCAGATGGTCGGCGTAGACCCGGGCCACATGGGTAAAGATGGGGATGGACTCCCCGGCATGATGAAAGCATTTGAGCGTGGTGGCGGCGTTGAGCATCACGGTGGCGGCGGAGACCGTCTGTCCCATGCGGTGCTCCCGGATGAGGGCCAGAGCCTCGTTGACCGCGGCAAGCCCCTTCTCCCCGTTCATGCTCCGGCGGTACTGCCCCAGCAGCTCCGAGAGCATGCTCAGCTCCGCCCGCCAGTCGCCGCCCTGTCGGGCCCGGGCAAGCCTCTCCTCCAGAAAGGCCTCGGCCTCTCTCTCCCGGCCCTCGGCGTACAGGGCGTCCAGCGCCCGGATGGTCTCCGGCACGTCCACCGCGCGGGGGCAGGGGTGACTGTCCGGGGTGCCGGTATACTGGCTGGCGTCAAAGATGCAGCAAAATTCGTTGTGATCCACAGTGATACTCCTCACTTGAAAGAAGTTCCGAAAACGGGTATAATATTCTAACAACCGAAAACCGGAGGTCCGGCTATGAGCAACAGACTGCAAAAGGAAAAATCCCCGTATCTGCGCCAGCACGGCGAAAACCCGGTGGACTGGTATCCCTGGGGCGAGGAGGCCTTTGAAAAGGCCCGGCGGGAGGACAAGCCCGTCTTCCTCTCCATCGGCTACTCCACCTGCCACTGGTGCCATGTGATGGCGCACGAGTCCTTTGAGGATGCGGAGATCGCCTCTATTCTGAACGATAATTATGTTTCTGTCAAGGTGGACCGTGAAGAGCGGCCCGACGTGGACAGCGTGTATATGGCGGCCTGCGTGGCGGCAAACGGCAGCGGCGGCTGGCCACTGACCGCCATCCTCACCCCGGCGCAGGAGCCCTTCTTTGTGGGCACCTATTTTCCGAAGGAGAACCGAGGTGGCCGCATGGGGCTGAAGGTTCTGCTGGCGGCTGTGGCGGAAAAGTGGAAAAACGAGCGGGAGGAGCTGCTGCACACCGCCTCCGAAATGACCGCCTACCTCCGCCGGGAGGACGCCTTGACCCAGGTCGGCGGCGCCGAGGGCCTGCCGAAAAAGGCCGCAGAGCAGCTGCTGGGCTCCTATGACAGGGAGTACGGCGGCTTCGGCTGGCAGACCAAATTCCCCACGCCCCACAACCTGATCTTCCTGATGGAGTACGCGGCCCTCACCGGCGACAAAAAGCCCCGGGAGGCGGTGGAGCACACCCTGCGTCAGATGTACCGCGGCGGCATCTATGACCATTTCGGCGGCGGCTTCTGCCGCTACTCCACGGACCGGGAGTGGCTCAAGCCCCACTTCGAAAAGACCCTCTACGACAACGTGCTCCTGGCCCTGGCGTATACCGAGGCCTGGCAGGACGGACACATGGCCCTCTGGCGCCAGGTGGCCGAGGACACGCTGGACTACTGCCTGCGGGAGCTGAAGGGGGACGAGGGCGGCTTTTTCTGCGGCCAGGATGCGGACAGCAACGGGGCTGAGGGCGCATACTACCTTTTCACCCCCGACGAGGTCAAGCAGGTCCTGGGCGAGGACGCGGGCCGCGGCTTCTGCGAGTGCTACGACATCACCGCCGAGGGCAACTTCCAGGGCAAGAGTATCCCCAACCTGCTCTTGAACAACCGCTGGAGCTTCCTGCCGGAGGGCTACGGGGAATACCGGGAGCGCCTGCGCCTCAGACGGGAGGGGCGGATGCCTCTGCTGACGGACAAAAAGATCCTCTCCGGCTGGAACGGCCTGATGCTCATGGCCCTCTCCCGGGCGGCCCGGGTCTTCTCCGACCGGCGCTATCTGCTTGAGGCGCAGGAGCTGGCGGCTTTTCTCCGGGACAAGCTCACCGAAAACGGCAGGCTTCGCGCCCGCCTCTGCGATGGGGAGCTGCGCTTCGAGGCCTCGCTGAGCGACCTGGCCTTTTATGCCCTGGGCCTCACGGAGCTGTATGCCGCGGACTTTGACCCGGCGCACATCCTGGCGGCCGCGGCCCTGGCCGGACAGCTGCCGGCGCGCTATGCAAACGAAAAGGGCGGCTACTTTTCCACACCGCTTGACGGGGAGAAGCTGATCCTGCGCCCCATGGACACCGAGGACGGAGCCATGCCCTCCGGCAACAGCGCGGCGCTGCTGCTCTTTGACCGGCTCTTTGCCCTGACGGCGGAGGAAACCTGGCGCGCGCTGGGGGACCGGCAGGCGGACTATCTCGCCGCGCTCTCCGCAGACTACCCCGCCTCCCGCTGCACGGCCATGTGCGCCCTGCTCCTGCGGGAGCACGGGACGAGAGAGACGGTCTGCGCCGCCCCGACGGAGACACCGCCGGAGGGCCTGAAGGCCATTCTGGGCCGCTACGCCCCGGAGCTCACCGTCCTGCTGAAAACACCCGCAAGGGAGGCGGCGCTGCATGAGGCGGCGCCCTTCACCCGGGACATGACGGCAAAGGACGGCAAGCCGACCTACTATGTCTGTCGGGACGGGCACTGCAGTCTGCCCGTAACGGAATAAGGGAGGTACAGCATGAAACGCTTCATCGCCCTGCTGCTGGCGCTGGCCATGATGCTGACGCTCTGCGCCTGCGGCAAGAAGAAAAAGAAGGAAAAGACCCCGGAGGAGACCGTCCCCGCGGTGGCCACCCCCGTGCCCAACGAGCCCTTTGAGGTGAAGATCACCCTGGACAATCTCTATGACTGGTTTGACTACAAGGAGTTTCGTGCGGACGTGAAGGAGGAGAACACCGGGGAGGTGACCTCCTGCACCGTCAATTACGGCCTGCAGCTCAAGCCCGCTTTCACCGCCGCCAACGACCCCAAGCACCGGGACACCATGACCATCCAGTTCGAGGCGGAGGGCGTGGTGCTCTCCGGCGACTTTCAGGTGGACTTCACCCAGGAGCGGCCCAGCTTCTCCGGGACCACAGCAACCGCGGAACATACGCATGTCTCGGAGCAGCTGCGCTTCTGGCCCAAGGGGGACCGCACCACCTGGTGGGCCTTCGGCAACTATTCCAGCTCCAACATCATGTATTTTGAGAGCTTCGCCGTGACCAAAGCCTCCGGCAGCGTCTGGCTCAAACGGGCCGAGACGGCGCCCACGCCCACCCCGATCCCCACTCCCTGGCAGGCTGGTCAGCCCTAGCGGTTCGGGCGCCTGCCTTGACGCGGCCGGGAAAACCCGATAAAATAGCGGTGTTGAACGCAATACACCGCAGGAAAGGAGGACGGCCTTGCAGCTTTCGGAACTCAAACTCATCTTTGCCAGCAACCTGATCCGGCTGCGCAATCAGCGCGGCTTGAAGCAGGCGGAGCTGGGCGCGCTGCTGAACTATTCGGACAAGTCCGTCTCCAAGTGGGAGCGGGGCGAGGCCATCCCCGACGCCTGGGTGCTGACGCGGCTGGCGGAGATCTTCGACGTGACGGTGGACTATCTGCTCTCTTCCCACGACAAGTGGGTACCGCCGGAGCAGGAGGAGGAAGCGCCCCAGTACAGCCGCGGCATGATCTACGCGGTGGCGATCGTGGGCGTATGGACCATGGCACTGACAGCCTTTGTCGTGCTGTGGTGGGTCGGCATCATCTGGTGGCAGGCTTTTGCCGTGGCGCTGACGGCCTCGGCACTGGTGTACCTGGGATTGAGCATCTATTTCAAGCGCCTGAAGAATCTGCAGTATATTCTGGCGGCGCTGGTGCTGAGCGTGTTCATCCTGATCTATGTGCTGACGCTTCCCCTGGGAAACAACTGGCAGCTGTTCCTCATTGCCGTCCCGGCGGAGATCCTGGTGTTCCTGGCCTGCAACATCCGCCGCAGGCCCAGACATAAAAAAGCCCCCAAAGCGGCCAAATAAGCCGATTCTACGATTCGTAGAATGCAAAAGACAGGCGAGTAGAGTGACCTCTGCCCGCCTGTCCTGTTATACTGTGGTCAAATCCAAACCGGGAAAGGAAACAACACCATGGCTTCTTACGTCCTCTCCGGCTGCTCAGCGGCCGACCTCTCCAAGGAACACTTTGAGCGCATCGGTGTCAAGTACATCTGCATGCACTTCACTCTCGACGGAGTCTCCTACCTGGACGACCTGGGCCAGTCCATGCCCGCCGACGAGATGTACGCCCGCATGGCCCGGGGCGCTTCCACCTCCACCTCCCAGATCAGCATCGGGGAGTATGTGGACTACTTCAGCGCCTTCTGCGAACAGGGGCTGGACATCGTCCATGTCTCCCTCTCCTCCGGCATCTCCGGCACCTACGGCTCCGCCGCCAACGCGGCCCTCATCGTCAAGGAGCGCTATCCGGAGCGGGAGATCTACGTCGTCGACTCCCTGGGCGCCTCCTCCGGCTACGGCCTGATCCTGGACACCGCCGCCGCCATGCGCGACGCCGGCCTGAGCGCGAAGGAGCTGGCCGACTGGGTGAAGGAAAACCGCCTCAAGCTGCACCACTGGTTCTTCTCCACGGATCTGTCCAGCTACGTCCGAGGCGGCCGCATTTCCAAAACCGCGGCCTTCTTCGGCGGCGTGCTGCAGATCTGCCCCCTGCTGAACATGGATAATCTGGGCAGACTCATTCCCCGCAACAAGATCCGCACCAAGAAAAACGTCATCCGGGAGATCGTGGCGCGCATGGTGGAGCACGCGGAAAACGGCACCGCTTACGACGGCAAGTGCTTCATCTCCATGTCCGCCTGCCGGGAGGACGCGGAGGCCGTGGCCGCGCTGGTGGAGGAAAAGTTCCCCAAGCTCAACGGCAAAGTGCTCATCAACAACATCGGCGGCCTCATCGGCGCCCACACGGGCCCCGGTACCGTGGCCCTCTTCTTCTGGGGCGACGAGCGCGTCGACTGATCCGGACCCGGAGCGCAAAAAACACCTGTCATCAGACAGGTGTTTTTTGCGTTTTTTATACATGTCGGTGCGTCAGCCCTCCGGCGTCAGCACGAAATCCCGGGCTGTCTGCCTGAAATCGAACATGTTGGGGGCGTGGCAGTCGGCGATGGTGGCAATGGCGGAGATATCCATGGGCTCGGGCAGCCAGACCTGCACCCGCACGGCGCCAAGCTCCGGATAGGGGAAGGAGCCCACTGCGGTCCATTCATCCCCGCTGCGCACATAGACCGTGCGCGGCCCGAAAATGATCTCCTTGAGCGTGGTGTTCTCGGCGGTGAGCTGGTACTCGAACTCAAAGCCCACGCAGCCGGTGAGCGTCTCCTCCAGCACCGTATAGGGCTGCTGCGCGCCGGGGAAGTATTCCCCGGACCAGCGCAGCTCCACAGCGGGGCGGGTGTCAAATTCCCCGTCGGGCTTTTCTCCGATCTGGTACTGCTCCCCGGGGAAATCCTCCAGCAGGCGGATGCTCTTGATCCAGCCCACACAGCGCTTGTATTCCACGTTGCGGTAGAGGATGCAGGACATGTCGTTCTCCTCGGCGACCACGGTGACCTCAGTCCCCTCAAAGAGATTGGGCTGAGTGGGTACGCCGCTCTGGAGCTGGGGCAGGCTCTCCACATAGAGGCCCGGGGCATACCAGGCCGGGCGGCAGTAGAGCGTCTTCCACTCCTCCAGATAGCTCTCCTCCTTCGGGAGGACGATCCGATCCCCGCGGCCGGTGGCCATGATGGCCTCCAGCCCGCGCTCCGCAGCGCTCTGCCCATCCGCGAAGGCGGCCGCCGGGAGCGACGACACCAGCAGCAGGCAGATCAGCAGCGCCACAAGTTGCTTTCTTTTCACATTCGTTCCCCCCTTATGACAGATCGGAAAGTTTCAGGTGCTTGACGCGCCGCAGCGCCGAGGCGTTGATCAGATAGGAGAAGGCGGCGGTGATCAGCGCGCCGAAGATAAAGCTGCGTACGTCGGGCGTGCGCACATACTGCAGGAAGGGCTGCTCCAGACGCTGGATCACCCAGGAGCCCAGCGGGCCGCCTCGCGGGGGAAACGTGCCCCCGGCACGTTTTCTGACACCGCTCGGTTCGAGTCCCGCGGGAATGATATGCAAAACAAAACAGCCCGCCTTGCGGCGGACTGCTTTGTTTTGGTGACCCGTACGGGACTCGAACCCATGTTACCGCCGTGAAAGGGCGGTGTCTTAACCACTTGACCAACGGGCCATATAAAAGGCGCAGCGGATCGCTGCGCCTAATTTGGTAGCGGCACCTGGATTTGAACCGGGGACACTCCGGGTATGAACCGAATGCTCTAGCCAGCTGAGCTATGCCGCCATGTGTTCCGAGAACAGCATAAGAAATATAACAGAATGTCGTGAAAATGTCAACACCCATTTTGAAAAAACAAAAGCTTTTTTCAAAATGCGAAAAATAACTCTTGCAATGTCCGCACCCTTGTGGTAGACTGTAAAAGCTCTGGAGGGTTAGCTCAGCTGGTTAGAGCGTCCGCCTCACACGCGGAAGGTCGACGGTTCGAGTCCGCCACTCTCCACCACACTTGAGAAATCCGAACTTCGTTCTGATCGGGACGGCGTTCGGATTTCTTGTTTCTCTGGAAGATATCGAATACCTGTAAAGCATATAGCCCGGAAGGTCTCTCAGTATTGAGATCTCCCGGGCTTTTTTGCTTTTCGCACATTCGACTTTCTGATATAGACTCGCTGCAAAGATCTCAATTGTGTTCCAAATGGCAGTTTGCACTGGCACTGCATACTGCCCAGGTCATTTGCCTTGATCCAGATCTGCACGCCTCGTGCGGCGAGTCCGTGCACGCGGAGACGATGATCAACATCCTGTGAGAGCTCCAGCATCAGCTTGAAAACTTCTTCCTCGTTTTCGAGATCGGCAGGCGTTTTTTATACGCACCGCCGTCAGTTCCCGCTGTCCTGCCATCCGCTTCCGAACCGCGTTGACGCAGGACGGACAAGAAGGCTGTGCTGTGGCAAAACGACTGGTCTCACCCACAACTGTGCTCCCTCAGGAAGGCCTCCGGATCCGGGCTGCCGAAAACAGCCCGGCCCATGACGATCATGTCGGCGCCGGCCTCCACAGCGATCTCCATGATTTCCGGGTCAACACCGCCGTCTACCAGGATATGTATCCTCCCATTGAGTTTCCGGATCCTGCAGATTTTCTCCAGAACCCTTTTTTGGAACAGCTCGCCCGCGCCATCCGGTTCCGAGGCCATAACCAAAATCCGGTCGACTGCTGAAAGGTATTCGCTGACCGCCTCCGCCGGTGTAGCGGGATTCAGGGCAATGCCCGCCTTCATTCCGTATTTTTTGATTTCGTGGATGATCCGCATCGGGTACATCGTGGACTCCCAGTGGAACGACACGCTTTGGAAGCACAGTTCTGCCAGAGGCTTGATATACTTGAGCGGATCCGTAACCATGAGATGCGCATCGAAGTCCGCATCTGACAGCTTTCTGACGGCGCTGATCGTCTTGAGGCCGAAGGTGATGTTATCGACGAAATTCCCGTCCTCGATATCAAAATGAAGATAAGGGTACCCGCCGAGCCTTGAAATTTCGCCTTTCAGGTCGGCGGTATTTGCGGATGCCAGGGATGGCAGGATAACAGCCATAAACAACCCCCATTTCAAAACAGAGAGATGCCCTGAGGCATCTCTCTGTATCTTGTCCCGTGCCGGTCAGATTAGGCTGGGATCCAGGAAATCCTCGGGTCTGGCGGAGAAGGTCTCCACGCCGCCGAAGAGCTGGCCCATAACAGCGACCTGTGCCGCGTGCTCCAGATATCTGGACAGTTCGAAAACTTCGGCGAAGCTGTTTCCGATCACGACAGAGCCGTGGTTGCGCATCAGCGCCGTGCGCTTGTCCTGGCCGAGAGCCTCCACGATATAGTCGCCCAACTGCTTGCTGCCCACGAGCGCGTAGGGCGTGCATTTGGTGCCGCCGCCCAAATACAGGGCCTGCTCCGCCAAACAGCAGGGAACATCCTTGCCTGTCGCGGCAAAAACAGAGGACCAGAGGGGATGCGTGTGGAGGATTACATGGCAGTCGGGACGGGCTTTGTAGATGGCAAGATGCATAGGTAGTTCCACCGTGGCCAGATAGCCGTTGTCCTCCATGAGGTTGCCGTCGTCGTCCACAACAACGATATCCTCCGGTTTGAGGTCTGCCCAGCTGGTGATCTCAAACCCCTCGTGGGGACGGGGGTAGATGTAAATGAGGCCATTTTCAACATCCCGGATGCTCATGTCCCCGGAGTCCATGGCGGGACCGCATTCATCATAGCGGAAACGCTTGGCGGAATTGGCAAGCATCTCTTTGTACTCGTACTTGATCATAGGCTTTTTCATGGAAGTTCTCCTTTCAGGTTCAGGATATGATTACTCTTCTCTTGTGATGGTGACCGTGCCGTCGTCTCCGTTTACCACAACATAATCGCCGTCGTGGATGACCTCGCAGGGGTCGACATCCTTGAAATCCGCCACCATAGGGCGGTTGACGATCACAGCCGCTGTGCCGATCTTGGAGTCGATCTGGGTCACGACCCAGCCCGCCGGGCGCATGCCCAGATTGTCCAGGGGCCCGTGGAACTGGCAGGACCAGCCGCAGGAGCCGCGGGAGCAGGGAACCACAAGGATTTTCCCGTCATAGGTCTCGCCCTCGTGGATGTGGCCCTTTTCCAGAATTTTGCCGGATCTGGGATCAATTCCCGCCCAACCCTGAATGCTGTTGGGACAAACCATCGCGTATCCTTCCGCAATGCCTGCAAGCGCGGGACGGCCTTTGATAACTATCGTCTTTTTCATTCTCACTTTTCCTCCCAGACACCGGTCACGGCGGCGTCAACACACTGCTCCATCGTGCCGTAGAACATATGTCCGTTCTTCAGATAGGAGCGGTTATAATGAGCCTGCTTTGCAGCATCAACAGCCATGCCGGTAACACCTTCATAGCAGTTGGGACCCTGGACCAGCGGGCATCCGTTCGTGCCGATCGTGGCGCCAGCGGCTTCGATCGTATCCAGATATCCGGAGAGTCTGGCAGCTTCGCGGATCGAGGAGTTGGTCCAGAAGATCAGGGTCACGCCATCCTTCACTTTCTTGCCCTTGATGTAGTTGGCACAGTCGCGGATCTCCTGAAGCGTATAGTGCGGGCAGCCGCAGGAAACCAACTGTACAGGAGCGCTGCCCTTGTCGCAGAGTCTGCTGAAGGATTCGTCATAGTCGGCCTGGGTAATGTGATACACGGGATAGTCGGTTTTCCCGTTCAGGGCGATTTCCTTTGTCGGCGCTTCGGCGGTGATGCCCTCGATATGGAGCATCTCCAGGCCGGAAGTGGTCGCGATGGCGGAGAACATCCTCTTGAGCCGGATAATGTCCACTCCATGGAAATTGCCGGTGATGACAGGGATCCTGTTAAGCTTGCTCATCCTGCCCAGGGTGTAGCCGATCACGTCCCAGTCCTGGGGCGTCTCGCACTGGCACTCCACCTTGAACTCACACTGCGCATAGCGGTTCTCTTTGATATGCAGTCCCCACTTGGGGCCTCTGCCGGTGATGGCGGCCCATGCGCAGGAGGCGGTGCCGTTTGCATTTCCCATTGCCCCAAAAACCGCGTTGGAGAACAGCACATTGCTGGACTCGGTGGTTACAAAGTGTTCCCCGCGCATCGGAAGCCAGCCGGCCAGATACGGCGTACAGGAGCCGACGATGCTTGTTCCGCCCTCAGCGGAGATCAGTTCTCTCTTCCGGTTCAGCGCACAGAATTCCTGTGAAAGCCTCATGGGTCTTGGATCGTACTGGTCAACCGCGCCGCCGTCCGTCTGGACATAGCATTCGGGGGAAAATCCCTCAAACTTCACCTTCTCGTCAACAGCCAGGTATACGCGGCGGAACGCTTCATTGAAGTCTTCATCCACACCGTAGTCCAAAGGCGGGATGCCCATGTTCAAATGCACCTTTGTGATCGGGATCAGTTCCTCAGCGCCAAGAACCTTTGCGTACTTGACCGTCTGTTCCATGGCCAGCTGTTTGAACCGGCCATATTTACCGTCGAGCATATCCTGCTCATAAGGGGTTAATTTCAGCATTGTTTTGTTTCGTCCTTTCAAACAAGAAAGTTCCTGTTATACCTTGATTTCTTCCCGGATGCCTCTCAGAACTCTTGCGGTATTGGCAAGCAGAAGCTCCGGATCCCGGTAGTTTTCGCTGTAGAGTTCCGTAGTAACGTAGCCCTCATAGCGGTGATGCTTGAAGACGTTTATCACGTCGGGGATCGAGTACACCCCGGTCTCAAGCCTTATGTGTGCGTCCGTGACCCCGTCTGTGTTGCAAATATGGATATAGGAGAGCCTATCGCCCAGAAGCTCGAAGTACTGGGAGAAGGGCTCATGCACGACAACCGGGGGCACAATGTCAAGCATCGCGTAGAGCGCCGGGCTGTTCACGTCCCGGATCAGTCTGCTGCAATCCTGAGAAGTCGTCACAACCGGGCTCTCCATCGGGGTTACCGGCTCCATGACGATCCGGACGCCCTTGCCGCAAGCATAGTCACAGATCTCCGCCATGCTCTCGACAAGCACGGACCATATTTCCTCCCTCTCCCTGAAGTATCCGGGATGGTCCGCCGTCACCAGCATCTGGGGCGCCTCAATCATTTCCGCCGCGTCGATGCCCTGCTTCAGCAGCGTGATCCCATCCCTTCTCTCTTCGGGGTCGGAGGAGCAAATATTGACCTCTTTTCCCAGGGTGTTGGGAGTGAGCATAGGGGTCTCAAGATCGTATTTCTTTTTCAACTCCCGGATTGCTCTTGCCTTTTCCGCGGTGAACCCGGGCAGAAAGAGATGGTTCCTGTTGCAGAAAATCTCGACCCCGTCAAATCCGTATTCCCTGCCGAGCTTGAAAACATGTTCCAGAGGAAGTCTCTTGAAGTCAAGAGTCATAAAACCGAATTTCATGGCTTACTCCCCGCCTTAAAAGACGCTTTACTTGGACTGCATGTAATCGACAACCTTGTCAATCTGCTCCGAGAAAGTCCCGTCAAACTTGTTTTCAAAGAATGCGCTGCCGATGGTGAAGGTCCAGGCTCCGGCATAGGCGACCTCATCGAGTCTTTGGTAGCTGGAAACGCTGCCCGCCAGACAGACCGGCGCATACGGCTGAACAGCCTCAACGAAGTCGTGGTTGAGCTTGACGGCATCGCCTACGAAACGGTAGCCAAGAAGGTCAATGCCGTCCACCTTGCCTGCCTTGACCAGTTCAAGACCCTCGCTGACCGTATCCTCAATGGTGCCGTACACCACGCTGGGGCGCTCTCTCACGTCGCCGACAAAGGGCATGTACTTGATTCCGTGCCCGCGGACCAGATCCCGTACGGAGTCGTAATACATGGTGCCCATGAGATAGTCAAAACCGCAGTCAACCGCATACTGCGCGCCCGCGAGGCATTCCTCCTCCGTATAGGCAACAATCTCCAGGAAAGTGGTTTTGCCGTCGGCCTTCATCATGCTGCAAAGCTCTTTCATCTTCTCAAGGGGAAGGCCTTCCTCCTTGAAGCCCCAGAACTTGGCTTTGCTGCCGCGGCAGGACTCATAGACTTCAATGGCGTTTTCGACGGTTCGGTCGTGATGGGTAAGCATTACGATGAGCTCAGGTTTCATGTCTTTTCTCCTTATTCTTGATAAAATTCATTGAAATCAATATTGGTCAAAGACCTTGTCAAGGCTTTTGAACAAATCTTTGTATGCGGCAAAGCACCTGTCGTAAACCGCCTTGTTGTCGGGATTGGCGTAAAACTCGTTCTTGACGTGGCTCATGCTGTCAACAGCCTCGTCTAGGCTGGGGAACAGGCCGACGGCCTTTCCGGCCAGGATGGCGGCGCCGAGGCAGGCGGCCTCCTTGGTGGTCATCGTCATCAGCTTGCAGCCGAGCACATCCGCCTTGATCTGGTTCCATACGGAGCTCTTGGAACCGCCGCCCAGGGAACGGATCTCGCTGACGGTGATGCCCATGCTCTCGAGCGCCTCCAGGTTCCTCCTGACGATGTATGCGAGGCTCTCCATGATGGCTCTGGCGAAATGCGCCTTCCTGTGCAGCAGCGTAAAGCCGTAAAAGACGCCCTTTGCGTTGGACTTCACGTCGGGGGCGTTGGAACCGGCCAGGTGCGGCAGCATGATGAGGCCGTCGCTGCCGGGCGCCACCTGCATGACCTCCCTGCCGATGATGTCATAGGCGTCCTCGCCGTCAATGCCGGCAACGCCCATTTCCATCTGGCAGAAAGCGTCCCTGAACCACCGCAGTGTCATGCCGCCGTTGGTGAAGGTGTGGATCATATAGGTATCGGGAATCGGGAAATAATGGAGGGGCATCTGCCTGTTGGGATCAAATACCGGCTTGTTGACCGGCACGCAGATTGCCAGCGCGGCGCCGATATTCTCGGAAATCATGCCCTCATGGATATTTCCCACGCCCATCGCCCCGGCTGCCTGGTCGAGCGCGCCCGTGCATACCGTCAGGTTGGTTGTCAGGCCAAGCTCTCGGGCCACGTCGGGTAGAAGCTGTCCGACCGGCTCACCGGATTCCATGATCTCCGGAAGCATATCCTCGGTGATGCCGAGAACTTCCAGCATCTCCGGCCAGTATTTCTTCGTGTTGATATCCCAGTATGTGGTGGAGCAGAGCAGCGAGCCCTCCGCAACATATCTGCCGCACATGCGGTGAATGAAGTAATCCTCAAGGAGAATGATCTTGTCAATCTTGGCAAAGACCTCAGGCTCGTTCTCCCTGACCCACAACACTTTGGATGCGGGCCAGCAGGCCTCAAAGCTCACCTGACCGGTGACCCTGTAGCAAACCTCATCTCCGCCGAGGGCGGCCCGGAGTTCATCCGCCTGCTTCTGGGCTCTGTTGTCAAGCCAGACGATCGCGTTCCGGAGCGGCTTGCCGTCCTTGCCCATAAAAGCCAGAGTTTCGCCCTGGGCACTGAAGGACAGGGAGACGATATCCTCCGGGGGGAGGCTGTTCTTTGTGAGCAGTTCGTTGAGACCCGCCCGGAAGGAATTCCAGTAGACCTCCAGATCTTCCTCAACATAGTTGACCTGAGGCGTGATCAGCTGATACTCCTGGGTGGATACGCCCACCAGTTCCCCGTTCTGGTCAAAAATGCCGATCTTCAGGGCGGTTGTGCCCAGGTCAAGGCCGATGATGTATTGTTTTTTCATGCCGTGCTTCCTTTCAGGGATGCGGCGCGCAGGAGCAGACAATTACCGCGTTCTCCTCGCCGATGTTGAAGAGCTTGTGCCCGGTGGCCGGCGGAATGAGAAGGGCGTCACCCGCAAGCAGCTCATAGTACGTGTCGTCCTCGGGGAAGTAGCAGAGGACGTGGCCTGCAGCGCAGTAGAACACCTCGTCTGCAACGGCGTGCCCGGTATCAAGGCCGCCCACCGCGCCCGGTCTGAGTGTGGAAACGCCGACCGTGATCTTCTCCGTGTGGAAATACTCTCTGAAAAGCTCCTGCTCATCCATGATGGTCTTCGCTTCGATCGCCCTGACGATTTTTCCAAGTTTTTCCATTTTTGCTACTCCTTCTTTCCTTTCAGATTCTCACCTGGTTTTTTGAACACACATTCCGGGTTTCCGACGATCTCCGTTTGGACAACGGTCTCATCCCATTTTTCCTTCTCCACGTCCTGAATCGAAACGCTTACGGCCGTCTCGGGGATCCCGAGGGCATTTACCAGCGCTTTTGTCAGCTCATCGCTGACCCTCTGCTTCAGTTCCTTTCCCCTTCCGGGGTACATCTTTACGGTTATATGCGGCATGATTTCACCCCTTCACCAGACTCAGCCCGCCGTCCACCAGCAGGGTCTGCCCGGTAACATATTTTGAATACTCCGAGGCCATGTACATCACGGCATCGGCTATTTCCTGCGCGGTTCCCCTTCTCTTCAGGGGCAGTTTGTCACACATCGCCTGATGCACGCGGATATCCGCGTAATGGGCTTTGTTCATCTGAGTGGGAACGCTTCCGGGGGCGATGCAGTTTACCCGGATGCCCAAGGGGCCCCATTCTCTGGCCAGGCTCTCCGTCATCTTTGAGACCCCGGCCTTCGTGGCCGCGTATACAGTTTCTCCGATATTTGTGATCGCATAGTTTACCGAGCCGATGTTCACAACGCAGCCCGGCAGGCCGGCCCTGACCATCTCCCGTACGGCGCACTGGGCGCCGAAGAAATAACCCTTCAGGTTGGTATCAACGGTTCTGTCCCAGTCCTCCTCGCTTACCTCAAGGCTGGGCTTCGGGAAACTGATGCCGGCGTTGTTCACCCAGACGTCGATTTTCCCGTATTTTTCTATGACCTTTTCCGTAAATGCCCTCAGCTGGCAAACGCTTGTGGTATCCGCGACGCCCCAGAGCATTCTCTCTCTGTCGCCGGGAGCGATCTCCTCTGCGGAAATCCTGATTTTCTCCTCATTCCTGCTGCAGATGGCAATTTTTGCCCCCGCCTCATAGAATGACTTCGCGATCGTGATGCCCATGCTGATTCCGGACGCGCCGGTCACCACCACGACCTTGTCTGTAAAGTCGAACATGCTGATCTTCTCCTCTTCCTTTTCAGATCGGATTCAGGCATCGCCCGACGGCCTCGTACACTTCCCCGTAGTACTTGACCAAGCCGGCGCACGTGACACACAGGCCGCTGTTTTTTGCCTTCAGACCCAGCTTTCCGCACAGGTAATCGGCCATATCCCCGATCCTGTAGCTGCCGGCTGTCTCTCGCAGATAGGCAGCTGACAGATCCCGCAGTTCCCCGCATCTTGCGAGCCCTTCCTCCAGAACCCGGTGAAAGACCGCGTTGCTCATGCCGCCGGTCATGTGGGAAGCACAGGCGGTATCCACATCCATCCGCCGGAGACTTTCCAAAGAGGACATATAGCGGGGGAAATCCTCGATCTGCGGCACTCCGCCGAAAAAGCCGCGGCCGCATACGGTGTCTCCCGTATAGCTTATTCCGCTGTTCTTATGCTGCACAAACAGGCTGCCCTCGGTATGGCCGGGGATGGGCAGGAGGGTGAATTCTTCACCGCCGGCCTCGATCGACCGCGCGTCCCGGGGGATCGCTTCCGGCTCGAAGCTGTCGCAGGTTTCCGTGTCAAACACTGTTTTTCTCTCCGGCGGGATGGAAAAATCGTTCTGAAAGTCCGTATACATGGTTTTCCACTGGACGGACATATCTGTCAGCAGGCCGATATCCCCTTCCCCCGCGAGCACCCGGACGCCCTCCTTCCGGAACAGGCTGTGGCAGCCGGTGTGATCCCAGTGGCCGTGGGTGCTCAGCACTGCATCGGGCCGCGGGCAGATCGCCCTGAGTTTTTCGTATCCGCTCTTCAGACCCGTGTCCACGAAAATGCAGCGTTCCGCGTTTTTGATGACGAAGCTGTTTGTGAACTGACCCAGATAGGGGTGTTCAACCGTAATGAATTCCATGGCGCTTACAGCGGGCTTACCGCCAGGGGGAAGGCAACCTCTCTGTTGCCTTTTATTTCCGCGATGCAGAGCTCTCCGTTGCAGACGTCTATCAGCTTTTTGAGCAGTCTGTCCGCGCCGCTCTCCATCGTCTCATCGCCCATCGTAACGTCTGTAAGTTCCACGTCTATATGGGCGGAAAACAGTTTTTTCGAGGTGGGGGATGCCGTCAGCTTGATCGAAGGTGCAACCGGCGTACCAACCGGCGAGCCTCTGCCTGTGCTGTACAGCAGGATGTTGGCGCCGGAGGAGGTCAGACAGAGGAGGGAAATCGGATCCAGCCCCGGGTTCTCGGCGATATAGAGACCTGCCCTGCGCGGCGGGTACTCTCCGATTCGGATGGTTTTCTCGATCGGGGCGTTTCCGCCCTTCTTTACATTACCCAGGGCTTTCTCCGCCAGCGTCGTGATGCCGCCTTCTATATTGCCCGGCGTAGGATTGCCTTCTTCCACATGTCTGCCCACGCTCTCGCATTTTTGATAGGTCTCTTCCATCAGGTTCAGGATACTCTGGGCGACCTCGGCAGTCCTGGCGTGTTTGAGAAGAAAGTCCTCCCCGCCGAACCAGCCGGTAGTTTCGCCCTGCATGGAGATGCCGCCGTTTTTGACAATGATGTCAGACACCGCGCCGATCTCAGGGTTGGCAACCGCCGCTGTCGTCCAGTCCGAGCCGCCGCACTTGGTACCCAACCTGACGGCTTCGAAGCCAACTTCTTCCCGCTTTTGTCCTGCAAGCAGCCCCTTCATATCCAAAACCAGACGATTCAGCTTCTCATAGGCCGCGTCGCAGGAACCTTCATTCTGAATGATTACACAGGCCGCAGGCTTCTCGTCCTTGATCTGCTCGTAGTACCAGTCTGCGTTCACGGCTTCACAGCCGAGACCGCAGAAAATTACCGCGCCCACATTGGGGTTGCGCGCCAATCCCAGCAGCAGCGCCTTCAGACGCGCCACATCATTGGGTAAAATGACACAGCCGGTGGGGTTGGAGATGGTGATTACATCCCGATATTCCCGGCCAATATCCTCAACCGGCGTATTGGCGCACACGACGGTTGAGATTACAAGCACATGGTTCCTGAAGCCTACAAGACCATCCTTCCGCCTGTAGCCGTAGAGCTTCGGAGGATTGGGGATGAGGAGGCTGTCAGGCAGCTCCTTCACAGCCTCGCTGCTGAACGAATGCCCCTCGGCAGTCCATTTCTTGACGGCATCCCGCACATTGTGAACATGAACGTAGGCACCCTTGACAATGTTTTCTTCGGCGTAGCCGATCACATGGCTAAATTTATACACGGGACCGTTCCGGGGAATGTCTGCGCAGGCGAACTTGTGTCCCACGGGGATATGCTCTTTTACCAAAACTGTCTCTCCGCTGCCGACCCTGGCTTCGTCCCCGGGAAACAATTCCTCAAGGGCGGTAAAGACGTTGTCGGAGTCCGTATATTTCAGTGCCTTTTTCATGTTTTTGGCCTCCTCGGTCGATATCAGTTCAGCGCCGCCAACCCGTGCATAAGGTCCGCGTTGCTCTCATAGAGCCGTTTATAAAGGGGAAAAAGCCTGTTATATTTCTCGTTTTTCAAGTCGTCTGGCTCGTAGACCCTGTCCACATGGACGAAGGACTCCACGCTTTCATAGCCGGGTATCGCTCCGGCGCAGAGCATGGCCAGCAGTCCGTCTCCGAAAGCCGCTCCGCCGCCTTCGGCACAGGTATAGAGCCGTTTGCCAAGAACGTCCGCCATGATCTGCATCCAAAGGCTGTTCTTTGTTCCTCCGCCGGAAACGAAAATCTTCTCCACCGCGAGCCCGTGCTCCTCGATTGCTCCGATGATCTGCCTGGCGGAGAATGCCACTGACTCCAGTGCCGCATGGTAGATATGCTCTCTCTTGTGGCCCAGCTTAAGGCCCAGCAGCATACCGAGAGCCTTCGGATCTTGAATGGGATCGCGCTCTCCGGCAATATAGGGCAGCATCAAAAGGCCATTGCTCCCTGCGCCGATAAGCTCCGCAGCATTTGCCATCGCAGCATAGGCATTGGCGCCGCCTCGGGCTTCCGCTTCCTTCAGATCTTCAAATAACGAATCGCGTATAAACTGCGTGAGCAGCCCGGCGGCATTTGTGCCCGCAGATACCTTGTAGGTATCCGGCACCACGAAATGCCCGCCGTGGATCTTCTCGCTGACAAGATACTTGTTGGAGCAGTAATACATATACATGGTGGAACCGAGCTGGAGCATCATGGCGCCGGGCGCTGTGATGCCGCAGCTGATGGCCTCTGCTGCCGAATCTCCGCTGCCGACAGTCACCTTCGTATTGACGGAAAGCCCGGTCTTCTCAGCTGCCTCCGGCGTGATACAGCCGGCGGAGCAGTGGGCCCACTCTGCGGCGGCAAGCTGATCCAGACGGCAGTAGTGCCGACATTCGTTTGAAATCCGGGCGTGGTCGTCATACAGGGGCTTGAAATCAGCCCTTGCCAAGAACTTGTCTATGTAATAGTTCCCTGTCAGCTTTGCGCAGGTGAAGGATGTGCCCGTTAGGAACTTATAGGTCTTTTCATAAATCTCCGGCTCGTTGTTCTTGATCCAGAGAATCTTCGGTGCGCCATCGTCGGAGCATATCACATGGCCATAAAGCTCCTTTGCCCTTTCCGCACCGTAGTAAGCGTTCAACGCTTCTATTTCTCTTACCGCTCTCGCATCTATGCCATAGAGAATGGCTTTTCGGAGGGGGGTGCACTTTTCGTCCACGCAGATGACGTCCGGACCCATCACGCTGATTCCAAGTGCCGCCACCTGTTCACCGGCGACGCCGGATTCAGAGAGAAGCCGGCGGGATACCGTGCACAGATCCTCCCACATGACCTTGTTGGCGTCACATTCAAAATAATTCTCCTGCGGGTTTTCGATCTCATGGGGGACTGAAGCAGAACATACGATCCCGCCTCCTCCATCCAGCAGGACGCCCTTGGTCTCGTGCGTACCGGTGTCGATGCCCATGTAATAGTGTGAAAGATCAGCTTTCATACTGTGCCCGTATCTCCTTCACCTTTGCCATAAAAGCAAGCACTCTCGCGAGCTCAACATCGCCACGGAGTTTGCCGTCTGTCTTAAATGTCGTGCCCACACAGGCGCCATCGCTGATGGAAAGCTTCTTCTCAACCGTACGGATGTTGCAGCCGGTGTTGCAGAATACAGGAATCTCCCGCGGCAGGCTAAAAATACTGCTGAGCAGTTCGTCCGAGGTATCTGCGCCAGCACTGGCGCCGGATACGCACAGTGCGTCCGCATAGCAGGAACCCATGATGGACTTCGCGATTGCCCGGAAGTCCCGCGGGACGATATAGCTGTCTGACTCGGGATTGAGTTTGAACAGGAGTTTCAGATCTCCGATGCCCAGTTCCACTTTCCTTCTGATCACGGCGGCCGGATCCGTATTCATCAGTCCGTATTCTCCGGAATAGCAGCCGCTGAAAGCGCTGCGGGCAAAACTTGCGCCCGTGGCGGCCGCCAGGTCGACCGTGGCCATTGGGTTATAGACCACATTTACTCCGAAGGGTCTGTCAATCATGTATCCTAGCCTTCCGATCACCCAGGCCATAGCGCTGGGCAAAGCATAGGGTACCTGAAGCTGGAAGGGTGTACTGAACTCATTGGCAAAAAGGATCCCATCGACGCCGCCGGTCTGCAGTGCGTCCAAATCTCTTTTGGCGCTTTCCAGCACGTTTTCCATACCGCCGTTTTTATCGTAGCCCGGATCGCCGGGCAGGGCCTTAATATGCAGCAGCGCAATGATCGGTTTCTTTACGCCGAACATTTCGTCAGTCCACATAGTTCCACCACCGTTTGTTTTTCATTTTGCCGGACCTGCATTGGAATTGCAGGTCCGGTCTTTTGCTGCCGCACCGTTCTCTTCAGACAGGGGCGGCTTATTCGAACTCGACGATCATCTCGATCTCTACCGGCAGATCGCCGGGAAGAACATTGGTCCCGATAGCGGCTCTCGCATGCCGCCCCTTCTCTCCGAAAACCTCTACCATCAAATCAGAGGCGCCGTTCATCACGGCCGGCTGACGGGAAAAGTCATCTGCGCTGGCAATAAAGCCCAAAAGCTTCACCACGCTTGTAACGCGGTCCAGATCTCCCAGCTCGTATTTCAGGACGCTGATAAGGTTGATTGCCGCCTCTCTCGCCGCCTGATACCCCTGTTCGACAGTGAGGTCTCGGCCCAGCTTGCCGGTGTACAGGTTCTTGCCGTCCTTCACCGGCGCGCAGCCGGAAACATATAGGAATTTGCCAAATTGTTTTGCGTGCAGATAGTTGGCAACAGGCGCAGAGAGCGGTCTAAGTTCAATACCAAGCTCTTCCAGCCTTTTTTCAATAATCATCTGCGTTCTCCCCTAATCAAGGCTCACCGTGCCAAGCGCGGCATAACCGTTGATCGCCATCAAGTTTCTGACAGATTCATCGGTATGCATCGCCTGAACCTCAGCGATAAACATCCTGTGGTCACCGACGGCAAGCTGGTTTACCACCCGGCATTCCATCACGAGTCTGGATTCCTTGACATATTCGGGCGCAACTGTATCAGCCTTCACCATCTCCAGACCGAACTCTTTGACTTTATTGAGGTTCCTTCCGCTTGTGCAGCCGGCTTTGAAGGCAGGCTCGGAGATTTTGTTGCCGGGAAGGCAGAGAGCAAACTCTCCGTTCTTTTCGATGCAGTCGCCGCAGTAGCCCTTGGCCCCGATGCAAACGGCAACGGTGAGCGGATGATTGCTGCAGTAGGTCCACCAGGAGATTGCCATGACGTCCGTCTTGCTGCCGTCAAATGCCGTGAGAAGGGCGAAAGGGTTGGGAGAACTCAGCTTCTGCGCGAGGGCAGCGTTTACGGTATTTCCCATCTCAGCCTCCCAAATATGCTTTCTGCACCTCGGGGTTGGCAAGCAACTCTGCGCCTGTGCCGGTCATCAGGATCTCTCCGGTTGAGATGACGTAACCTCTGTTGGCAATACTCAGCGCCATGTTCGCATTCTGCTCCACGAGAAGGACGCTGACGCCATCGGCATTTACCTTCTGAATCGTCTCAAAAATCAGCTCCACCAGATTCGGTGCGAGACCCATAGACGGCTCATCGAGCATCAGAAGCTTAGGGTCGCTCATGAGTGCGCGGCTGACGGCCAGCATTTGCTGCTCGCCGCCGGAAAGCGTGCCGGCCTGCTGCTTGAGGCGTTCCTTGAGTCTGGGAAACAGTCCGAAGCAGCGTTCTTTGTGCTCATCCAGATACCGCTTGTCCTTTTTCAGATAGGCGCCCAGCCTGAGATTCTCTTCCACGGTGAGGCCGGGGAACAGGCCTCTGCCTTCCGGGGAAAGGGCGATGCCCAGAGGGGTGATCTCGTCGGCTCTCTTGCCGCTGATCACCTTGCCCTCAAACTCAATCGTACCGCTCCGGATGGCAAGCAAGCCGGAAACAGCGCCCATTGTGGTGGTTTTTCCCGCGCCGTTGGCACCGATGAGGGTGACGATTTCGCCTTCGTTGACATCCAGGCTGATGCCCTTGAGGGCGTGGATGTTGCCATAGTATACATGGAGATCCCTAATCGAAAGCATCATGACTTTTTACCTCCCAAGTATGCTCTGATCACGTCGGCGTTGGTGCGGATTTCCTCGGGCAGGCCCTCGGCGATCAGCCTTCCGTAGTCAAGAACATAGATTCTTTCGGCAACATTCATGACAACATTCATGTCGTGTTCGATGAGAATCACCGTATAGCCGTCTTCCTTGGCGATCTTCCGGATAAACTCAACCAACTCGACCGATTCCTGTGGATTCATGCCCGCAGCGGGCTCGTCCAGAAGGAGAAGCTTCGCGCCGGAAGCCATGGCTCTGAGGATCTCAAGACGCCTGAGGTCGCCATAAGGGAGAGAGCCCGCGTACATGTTCGCTTTGTCACCGAACTGCATTTCGTCCAGGAAAGCCAGCGCCTGTGCGCACTTCTCCATCTCCTGCTTCTGGTAGCGCTTTGTTTTGAAAACAGCGTCAATGAGGTTGTAATCCGTGTTCACGTGGGAGCCGATCATGATGTTCTCAATGACTCTCAGCTTGGTATACACCTTGGTGTTCTGGAAGGTACGGGCAATACCCAGTCTGTAGATATCCTGGGAACGCATACCCTGAATTTCCCTGCCGTCGAAATTGATCGTTCCTGTTGTGGGGACATACAGGCCGGTGAGCAGGTTGAAGATTGTGGTCTTGCCAGCACCGTTGGGTCCGATGATGCTGATAATCTCACCGGGCTCGACATGGAAGCTGACATGGTCAACGGCAACAAGTCCGCCGAACTGTATACTCAGATCTTTTACTTCAAGAAGCGACATATTCACTACCGCCTTTACTCTGCAGTTTGGGCGTCCTCCTTTCCGCTTTTTTCTGCTTCAATCTTTTGCTTAAATTCAAGGGTTCCCTTGGGGAGCTTATAGGGAAGGGTGTTGTCCCAGCCGAGGAGTCCGGCGGGACGCACGATCATCATAACAATAAGAATCACGCCGTAGAAAACAAAGCGGTAGGACTGCAGACCTCTGAAAATCTCCGGGACGGTAACCAGCAGCAGAGCGCCAAGTACGGGGCCTCTGAGCGTGGCGGCACCGCCGATGACGACACAGCCGACGATCATGACAGACATGTCCGCCACGAAGCTGTTGGAGTCAATGTACCGCTGCATCATGGCATAATAGCCGCCGAACAGGCCGCTGATAGCCGCGGAGATGATGAAGCCCATCACCTTGTATCTGGTGGTTTCAATGCCCATCATGGTGGCGGCGAGCTCATCCTGTTTGATGGTGGCCATTGCGCGGCCGTACTTTGAATCGTGGATGGCCTTGCACATAAGGCCCACGAGAAGCACGGTGATCAGAACCACAAAATAGAAGCCGCCGTTGGAAAGACCGAGCTGAAAGCCGAAGATGCTGGGACGGGGAATGTTCTTGATGCCGAGTGCGCCGCCTGTGACGCTTTTCCAGTTGAGGAAGATGGTCCTCATAATCTCGCCGAAGCCGATGGTGACGATCGCCAGATAAGGGCCGCGGAGTCTCAGCGTGGGCAGGCCGATGATCAGGCCTACGCACGCAGCGAGAATCGCGCCGGCCAGAACGGCGGGAATGAAGTTCCAGCCCAGCTTTGTGAGGCAGATAGCTGCCGTATAGGCGCCAACGCCCACAAAGCCTGCCTGGCCGAGGCTCATCAGTCCCATCTCGCCCAGAATCATGTTCAGGCCGAAGCCGAAGCCGATGTAGAGCATGATGATGATGAGAACACGCATGAGATAATCGTTCGGCATCAGGAACGGGAGGATGACCAGGCATACAGCAAGTGCCAGGATGATTGGCAGCTTGTATTTGTCAATGAATGACTCAAGTGCGTTCAGGACACCTTTTGACTCGTTACTTTTCATGCCTTACACCTTCCTTATTTCTTTCTTACCAAACAGGCCAGACGGAAGGAAGATCAGAATAATAATCAGAATGACGAAAGAAACGGCGTCGCGGTACGTTGCGCCGAAATAGCCGGCAACGATACACTCGAGGATGCCGATAATGATACCGCCGATCAGTCCGCCTTCCATGGCGCCGAGACCTCCCAGAAGAGCAGTTGCCAGCGTCTTGTTACCCATGACGGTACCCATCGTGGGATAAGCGACCTGATAGTAGCCGGCCACCAGCACGCCGGCGACTGCTGCCGTAGCGCCGGCCATGAAGAACACGATAAAGATTACGCGGTTGACATTGATTCCCATCAGCTTCGCCGACTGGGTGTTCTGCTGGACAGCTCTGACGGCAAGGCCGAAGTGTGTCTTGTTGATAATATAGGTCATCAGCAGCATGAAGCCGCCGGAGATGACAAACAGGACGATCTTCGCAGAAGTGATTGAAAGATTTCCGATGTTAAAGGAAAAGCCGAAATCATAGAAGGGTACGAAAGTTTCACGGGCGGAGCCAAAGAGGATAATGCACATGTTCATCACAACATAGGAGAAGCCCTCTGTCGCAATCAGGGTGGACACGCCCGGGGAGTTTTTCTTGCGGAGAGGCTCGATACAGGTCTTGTCCATCACCATCTCCAGCAAGCCGTCAATAATCATCGCCAGCAGTGTGGCAAGCCAGGGGTTCATCCCCTGTTTAATAAAATAGAGACAAACCATTGCACCGCAGGCATAGATTGCGCCATGGGCAAAGTTGACGATTCTCAGTATACTGAAAATGAGGGAATAGCCGCAGGCGACCAACGCGTAGATCAGTCCGAGAACGATGCCGTCGGTAATGTATGCAAACAAAGTCGACATATTGTTTCTCGTTGCTATTCAGGATAACAACTTATCTCCTTCCTATAGAATACTTTCCCATAGAATCCATTCCTACAGAATCACCGTCTATAGGATTAGTCTCTATAGTCCGCCGCACGTTAATGCCTTTTAAGATCTATGGTGGGGTAAAGACCCCACCATAGAAAGGAATTGGTGTTATATCACCGCAGCCGGATTACTTGTTCCACTCAGTGTTCTGGTGCCAGGCGCTGTCGGCGGTATCCCAGTAGACGATGCCGTAGTCACGGGGGCAATCGCGGTTCTCATCGAAGTTCAGGTGGCCGGACAGGCCGTCGTACTCGATGGTGGCGAGCTCAGCACGGATGGCTTCGCGATCGGTGCTGCCCACGTTGGTGATGGCCTGGAGCAGAACGCCGACGGTGTCATAGTACTGGGCATAGTCGCCGATAGGAGTAGCGTCGTCCTTCTCAGCGTACTTCTCAACGAAGTACTTGGTGCCCTCATCGGTGAAGATGGGAGACCAGGCGCAGGAGCAGGAGAAATTGTCGCCCTGTTCGCCAAGGATGTCGGTCAGCTGGGAAACCTGGCAGTTGCCGTGGGCAATCAGGTTGATATCGGGGTTGGCCGTTCTCATCTGCTTGGCAAAGGGAGCAGACAGGGTGTAGGTGGCAGCGCAGATAACAGTCTCAACGCCGGCGGCCTGGAAGTTGGTAACAACGGAGGAGTAGTCGTCATTGCCCTCGGAGACAACCTCTTCGGTGAAGACCACATTGGGGTTGATCGCGGAGATGTACTCCTTCTCAAGATCAGCAACCTCAATGCCCCAGTCGGTGTTCATGGTGAGGATGCCGACCTTCTCAGACTTAAGGTAGTTGGCAACGTACTTGGAAACGGTCATGGCCTCGTCAGAGGTCAGGGGGGAGACACGCCAGATCCAGTCGCCGGTCTTGGTGTAGTCGGCGTGGGAGGAGCAGGGAGAAATCTCCAGCATGCCGTGATCCTGATAGACAGGGGAGGCCGCCATGGAGCAGGAGCTGGTGAAGTGACCGACAACAGCCACGATGCTCTTGTCAGCAACGATCTGCTCGGCAACGTTTGCAGCCTCTTCAGGAGATCCCTTGTCGTCGAATACGACGATCTCCACAGGTCTGCCAAGGCAGCCGCCTTCGGCGTTCCACTTCTCAGCCATGATCTCGGCAGAGATTCTGAAGCCCAGGCCATACATGGCGTCGGCGCCGGTCATGGGGCCAACAACTGCAATGCGGATAGGTTCTGCGGCAGCTTCAGCGGGAGCGGCTTCGGCAGGAGCGGCGGGTGCTGCGGTAGGCGCCGCGGCGGGTGCTGCGGACTGGCCGCATGCGCAAAGTGCAAAAACCATGGAAAGTGCGAGGATGAGTGCCAATGCTTTTTTCATTTTGGTTCCCCTTCTTTAATAAATTTATGTAAAATTAATTACATAGCCCTTTTATGAACGTCCACAGAGACTTTCTTCCTTTTCCGCCTCAATCCGGCAAAGGACATCCTCAATCCCGGACATTCCCTCTTTTTGGATCGTGAAGAAGTTGTTGATCGTATCCTCGATCTTCTCCCCAACAATACCGTCCAGCCTGCCGGCAGCAAAGCCTCCGGACGCCAGAACAACACTCTGCATGGCGCCCTGAAGCGCCATGGAAACCTTGAGTGCGCAATTGCTCTTCGCTCCGTCGCAGAACAGGCCTGCAACTGCCCCCAGGATATTCTGAAGAACCATCTCCAGCTGCTTTGCGTCAAAGCCCAGCATAAACGCGATCCCGGCGCCGGCGCCTCCCGCTGCGACAGCCGCACAACACACGGGAGCCATTCTGCCGTAGTTTACATCGTAATGCGTCTTGACAAACACAGTCAGAAGATTGCTGACCGCAACCGCGCGAACTTTTTCCTCTTCGGTTCTGCCCAGATAGTCGGCCGCGGCTACGACAGGCATCGTGCATGTAACTCCCTGATTGCCGCTGCCGGAATTGCTCATCGCAGGGAAGCTGCTGCCGCCCATTCTGGCATCCACACCGGCCGCGCCCCACTGCACTGCAATATTGGCCAGGCTGTTGCCAATGATTCCCTTGCCCGCAGCATCGCGGAGGTTTCGGCCGACCTGAAGGCCGAATGGATTCTCCATGCCATCCTTTGACAGTGCAACAGAGAGCGCAATCGCCTGCTTAAATCTGTCAAAAAACTCGATGGGCGCATTTTTGCAGAAGTCATAAATAGCCGGAACACTCAGTGCCATATAGTCGGGCATGTCTTCCTGGATTTTCCCGGCCTCCTCACTGGAAATCCGGGTGTCTTTGATGACTTTGCCATTGGCTTCTATGTAGCAAATATTGTTGTGGGAATCCTGGATAACAGCAACGCCGACACCAGCTTCTGTGATGACGGTAGCTTTCAGATACAGCTTGCGGTCGGCATCGACTTTCTCCAGCGATACAAAGCCATCATCTGCAAGCTTCACGGCCTCCGCCACATGTGCTGGCGTAACCGGTTGAAAAACCTCCATATCCAGGCGGTAATCGCCGCCGATCGCGCCGATAGCGGCCGCATACTTTCCTCCGTTCAGCCCGCCCGAGTGGGGAATCTTCACGTAGGCAACGCCTTTAATCAACGCAGGAGATCCTTCAACGATGATCTTCTTGATCTCTTCTCCGCCGGCGAAGCAGCGTGCGGTCGAGGAAACGAGGCCGACAGCCATGGGCTCCGTACAGCCAAGCGCCGGGATAAGCTCGCGCTCCGCAATGGCCTTTATTGTCTGATAGAGCCCGGCACGGGAGTTTTCTTCCATCTTGTTTTCTCCTGATTTTAAATCGCGGAGCGTCACTCCGCTTTTTAAATTATGTAATCTTCGCCAGAAGCTTTCTGCCCGTCGGCGTGCAGCACAGACCGCCGCCGCCGCCCTTCAATGCTGTCGGGAAACACCGCCCGGAAGATTTCATGGCTTCAAAGGCATCCTGGAGATGCATCACCCCGTCAAATCCCAACAATGACATATTGGCACACACAACCGCATTGGATATGCCCGACATGTTTCTTGAGAAGCAGGGAACCTGAACAAGCCCGCACACGGGGTCACAAATCAGTCCCAGCATATTCTGCAGGGCCATGGAAGCCGCATTCATCGCCTGCCGCGTATCTCCCCCGGCAAGCACTGCAAGCGCGCCTGCTGCAAGAGCGGAGGCACACCCGACCTCTGCCTGGCAACCATAAACGCCGCCGCAGAAATCATTGTCCTCGGAAATGGAAATACCGAGCGCGCCCGCAGCAAGGAGAGCGTCGATCACTTGCTCCCTGCTGCTGTTGAGGCTTTCAGCCGCAGCCGTCATAACGCCGCCTATCACACCGGAGGCGCCAGCAGTGGGCATGCACACGACCACGCCGGAGGCATTGCTGTATTCCATGATAGCCAATGAATTCAGTGCAGAGCGGGTGACAATTCCATCGCTAATGGGAGATCCGCTTTTTCCGTACACGCCAAAAAGCTTATTTGCCATGGGAGAGGTTATTCCCTCGTATTGGAGAAGGGGATCTGCGCCGCCGCAGATTGCATTTTCCATCGCCTGAAGAGCGCTCTCGACATATGCTCTTACCTGCTCCTCTGTCCAGCCGCTCACTTCCGTCTCATAGTCGACAGCTGCCCGGGTAAGCGTCTTGCCGTTTTGGATACAATAGGTTTCCAAATCCTTTGCACTCCCGAAAGGAGGCTTTGCACCGGCTCTAACCACCACAGGCATGATTGCAGGCAAAGCGCAAACTCTGCTGACCCCGTCAAGTCCGCCGATCTCGGTCAGAAGCTCTTCCTCTGCCAATCTGTACGTTGGGAAGAGCAGAAGCCGTCTGTCACCACTGGAGGCAACTGTGCAGGGGTACTCGTTCAAGGCGGCATATTTTTTCAAACGTTCGGCAATCACTGGAGCGTTCTTTTCGTCCGTCCACACCAGAAGGAGGTTCGTCTCTCCGCCGATAGAGACCTCAAAACCGTCCAGCGAGATCAGCTCGATGACGCCGCCGCCCTTTGAAAGGCCGAGAATCTCCGTGGTTTCGCCGGCATCGTCAGTCAGTCTCAACTTCGCGATGAGGTGTTCACCCCGACTGTCCATTTCCGGGTCGACGGTAAACTGAAGCTCGATCCCCTTTTCCTGCATATCGATGAAAGCGCTGAGCAGGGGAGCCCCATCATCCGGCAGTCTGCCGAGAAGACCGTGAGCAAACGCATAATCAGAACGCATCCCCGTTCCGTTGGCTGAGGAAAAGCCCCCGTCAGCGGGAAATACCACCTCTGCCTTTTTCAGGTTTCCCCTGACAAGCTTCCCGCTGAGATAAGCCACTCTGCAGGGGCCGCAGGTGTTGGAGGTGGATGGCCCAAATCCAATTGGGCCCATAACGTTGTTGAAAATTGTCGCAATTTGATGCCCAGTATTATCCATTTTCTGCCTCTGAAAGCTTCGCTAAATATCTAAATAATTCCAAGTTGAGCCTCGCCGGCTCTCTACGTCATTCCACGCTCAATAAAAAAAGCGAGCTATCCCGCATGATCTCTACATCCCGGATATTAATCCAATCTCTCCGAAAAGTCAATGCTATTTTGGATCAAAATGGCGCTAGTTGAACTAATTTGGCGCTTTTGCACGAAAAGCAGCCCTGCGTTTTATTCAACGTGTACAGCCCATTTTCAACCAAATAGATTCAAGGCCGATTTCTGCGTTTTGTGGCGATTGTCAGCACTTTTTCTGCGTTTTTTTGTTCTGTTCCTGCTGCAGATTTTTTGAACGTTATTGTTGACATTCCGGGTATTTATCGTATAATTAATAAACGTATATCTCTTTAAATTGCATCATGTACAAAAATGGTTCACAACTTCAGAAAGAGGTTTCATTTATGATACCTGCAGAACGGCATAAACGGATTATTGACCTGGTGAATGATAGGCGTTTTATATCTCTCAATGAGATCTCTGAATCGCTGAATATATCCAAGTCCACTTTGCGGAGGGACGTTCAGGAACTTGAACAGGCCGGATTTCTGATTCGCACGCGGGGCGGCGTTTCCCTTACATCAGAGGATGTTGTGCCTCACAACGTCTCTCACGAGGCATCGGTTCACATCCGCAAGTCTGAATGTCAGGAAGAGAAAGCGCGCATTGCCAAGGCGGCCATGAAGTACATCAATCCCAATGACACCATCTTCCTTGACTCCGGGACCACCACCTATGAGCTGGCAAAGGAGCTGTCCAGCTATGACCAGTATCTCATGGTTGCCAGCAACGATCTGTCCTCTGCTCTTGAAATGTGTGAGAATGACAAGTTGGAGCTGGTTGTGGTCGGGGGGAAGCTTCGGAAGCACAACTATTCCATGATAGGATATTTCAGCGATTCCATCATCTCTCAGATGCATGCTGACACCGCTTTTATTTCCACAGACGCCGTCGACGGCCGCAAGGGAATCATGGCGTTTTCCCTTGACGAGGTTACGGGCAAAAAAGCCATGATAAACGGTGCCCGAGAGGTCATCCTGCTCTGCGATCACACCAAGTTCGGCCGCATTGCGTTTGTTACGATCAGCGGTCTTGAGCAAATTGACCGTCTGATTACAGGCAGCGAAGTGGATCCGGCCGCATTAAAGCCCTTTTATGAACTTGGCATTGATGTTGAATTGGTCTGAAGCCGCATTCCTTTTGCCCGATAGTATCAAAAGCCCCCGGCATCTCGGTGATGCCGGGGGCTTTTTGTCAGATGTCGGCAGCCTGTATGGCCGCTTCCAGCCGGATGCATTTGTAGTACTGCTCCATGAAGGCATTGAAGCCTTTGACATCTTCCTCCTTCGGATGTATGGTCGAACTCTCTCTGCCGCGAAAAACCTTCTCATCAAGAAAATGCTCCAGAGTTTCGTCCCTCTCCTGCTGCACGGTGAACGCGCACAGCAGTGCCATACCGTAGGGTCCTCCATCTCCCGCATGTTCCATACAAGTCACGGCGGCGCGGAAGGCGGCGGCCAAATAGCGCTGCCCGACGCCCTTCGTTTTGAAAACACCGCCGTGTCCCATCAGGCTGTCAATCCGGACGTCCTCCTCTTCGATCAAATCCAACCCGATCCGCATCGTGGCAAACAGACCGTAGAGATGCGACTTAATGAAGTTTGGGAGCGTCAGTTTGCTCTCCGGGCGTCGGATCACAAAGGGGCGCCCGTCGTCGATATGGGTAATGCACTCGCCGGCGAGATAATTGACCACACACACGCCGTCGCAGTCTCCATCGCCGTCCAGGCTGCTCTCATAAAGCTTTGTAAAAAGCTCGTTCTCGCTCACTTCCGTGCCAAACAGCTCCAGCAGCTGAGAGAACATGCGCACATACATGTTCATATCGTTTGTGCAGTTGTTCCCATGGATTTCTGCCACGGGCAGACCGGTGGGCGTGGTAACGATGTCGATCTCGGGATACAGCTTCTTCAGCGGTTTTTCCAGCACGATATCCGCGAAAATAGAGGTGCCGGCCGATACGTTTCCCGTCCGGGGCGCGACGCTGTTGGTCGCCACCATCCCCGTGCCGCCGTCGCCGGTTGCGGGAGCAAAGGGCACGCCTGATGGAATCAGGCCGTCAAGCAGTCTGCTCCCCGCTTCGCTCAGCGTGCCGGCAAAGCAGCCTGCATGCATGATCCTCGGCAAAAGCTCCTTCAGGTTGGCCGTATAACCCTTGCTGCGCAAAAGCCGTTCTGTCTTTTCGATCATCTCGCTGTCATAATCCTCACCGTCCGCCGCGATGGGGAACATTCCGGAGGCCTCATCTACGCACACTGCGTTCACACCGGTGAGCAGATAGTGAAAATAACCGGCAAGGGTAGTCATATGAGAAAGTGCAGGGAGGTGCTCTTCCCCGTTGAGAACTGCCTGGAGCAAGTGTGCAATGCTCAGCCGCTGCGGGATGTTGAACTGAAGACATTCGGTCAGCTCCTCTGCCGCCTGCCTTGTAACGGTATTCTGCCAAGTCCTGAAAGGCACGAGAAGCCTCCAGTCCCGGTCAAAGGCGAGATAGCCGTGCATCATGCCGGAAAGGCCCATACAGCACACCTGCACATCTTCTCGCAGATTCTCCGTCAAATCCCGGACTGCGGCTTTCAGTCCAGCCTCAGCCTCCTCCATTGAATAAGTCCAGATCCCGTTTTCAAAGCTGCTCTCCCATTGATAGCTCCCGGAGGCGATAACATGATACGTCTCGTCAATGAGAATTGCTTTGATTCTGGTTGATCCCAATTCGATCCCGAGATAGCCTTTTGTTCCTGTCTCCAAATCATGATAAAGCAGTTTTCCCATATGGACACCCCTTTTATGTTTCCGATGTTTTTCCTGTCAGGTACTGAAAAACTTCCGCAATTCCTCCCTCCGCCGAAGGCGGAAAGAGCCTGTCTGCTGCAAGCCGCACCGTCTCCGGCGCGTCTACGGGCGCAAAGAAAGCGACGCTCTCCTTCTGCATCTGCAAATCCGTCTCGGCATTTCCAGCAGAGTATACGTCTTTCCCCGGGAACAGGCGCTTGATAGATCGTATCGCAGTGCCTTTATCGGCTCCTCTGGCTGTCAGCTCATAGAAATGCGTGCTGGCTGAGAGATAGACGTATTCCTCTCCGGAAAACCACCGCTCTCCTATAGCGGCGAGCACATCCGTATCGTCATCGGTAAAAAGGATCTTCACCGGTTCCGAAATCCTGTCGGCCTCAGACAGAGGCGCATGAGAGTCCTCATATACACCCCGGCTTGCGAGCCTGTCGTTAATGCGCAGATTGACAGTTTGTTCTGCGCCGGTCACCGTGACGCTTACAGTGGGGAAGATGGCCATTACCTCCCGCAGCAGCTCTGTTATCCCCGCCTTCAGTTTGATCTGCCGAAGAATGCTCCGGCGCTGCGGATCATAGACGACCGCCCCGCCGCACAGGATGCACGGCATGTTGACCGGCAGCCCCCGCAGCAGTTCAGCCGCCCCTTCCAGACTCCTTCCGGAGGATATCCCGAACAAGCCGCCTGCCCGGGTGAATGTCTCTGTTGCCTCCAGAACTTTCGGGTGGACGGGCCTGCCTGTTTTCAGAAGAGTACCGTCCACATCCGTCAGAAACAGGGAGCTTCCGGCACTGTCACTGACCATAGCTTTCCCAGCCCGCCTTCTCTATCGCGATAAGTTCCGGGTCGAGAGAAGGGATTACCGCTCCCGCCGCCTTGGCGATCATCAGCGTTTTGGCGCTCTCTTCAAGGTATACTGCGGCGAAAAGGGCCTCGTCCATATCCTTTCCCACCGTGATTACCCCATGGTGCTTCAGAATCACGGCAGTGGAATCTCCCATGTATTCTGCTGCAAGTTTACCCATTCCCAGCGCGGAGGACGGCGTGAAGGGCGCAACATTTACAGGATTGTGGCAGGCGTCGATCACGGTCACAAGAAACTCGGGGATCTGATCCACGACAAATCCTGCCGCCGTCGCCCAGGGCTGATGCGTGTGGATGATCGCCTTTATCTCCGGCAGGGCATGGAAAAGATAAAGAAGGGCAGCGGTATCCGATGAGGGCTTTCTCCGGCCCTCAAGGATCTTCCCTTCACCGTCCACAAGGCACACATCCTCAAATGTCATCCTTTCATAAATCATACCGGATGGGGTGACGAGGTATTTCCCCTCCTCCACCTTCAGACTCACATTGCCACCGGACAGGGAGACCAGCCGGCTCTTCTTGATTTCCAGGGCTGTATCCAGCACCAGTTTCTTTTCTGCCTCAAACATTCTTCACACCCCCAGATTGATTGGCATCGCTTTTATCCCCACGGCGTGGTCCAATTTGGTTTAATTCTAATATAGCGCAGGCATATTTGCAACGTTTTTTTCTCTTTTGACGCGATTTGCGCGATTCGCGTCCGTTTATTTGGCTGATTTTAGCTCGTTTTTGCTTTTTTTTGAGAGTTTCCCCTTGCCTTTTCCCGGCATCCGTGATAGTATTGTTTAGCTTAGATTTATCCTTCATTTCGCTTACATTACTTTGAAAGGAAGTATCTGCATGAACTGGATGGAAGAGTTATTCGGAGTAAAAAAGCCCATCATCGCCATGTGCCACCTGCAGCCACTGCCGGGAGACCCTTATTATGATGCCGAAAAAGGCATGAATTACGTCCTGGACTGTGCAAGGAAAGATCTTCATGCCCTCCAGAACGGCGGGGTTGACGGAATCATGTTCTCCAACGAGTTCAGCCTTCCTTATCTCACGAAAGTTGAACCGATTACCATTGCGGCCATGGGCTGGATCATCGGCGCTCTCAGGAACGAGATTACCGTTCCTTTCGGCGTGAACTGTCTCTGGGATCCGATCGCCTCCCTGGATCTCTGCGTCGCTGTGGGCGGCAAATTCATCCGGGAGATCATCACCGGTGTTTATGCATCTGATTTCGGCCTGTGGAACACAAACGTAGGCCAGACCGTCCGTCACAAGATGGCAATCGGAGCCAAAGACGTCCACATGCTATATAACATTGTGCCCGAAGCTGCCAGGTATCTCGCCGACAGGCCCATCGAAGAGATCGCAAGGTCCACCGAATTCAACAACCGCCCGGACGCCATCTGTGTTTCCGGTCTCACTGCCGGCGCCGAGACGGATACGCAGGTCCTCACGCGCGTCAAGTCCGCCGTGAAGCACACTCCCGTCCTATGCAACACCGGCTGCAACATCAACAACATCGCACGTCAGCTTGCCAACTCCGATGGGGCTGTCTGCGCAACGACTTTCAAATATGACGGCGTCTTTGAGAATGCCGTTGATGAAAGTCGTGTAAGGGCCTTCATGGACGTTGTGAAGGACTTCAGAAAGACTCTCTGAGTGCTTCAGCGACAGGAAGAACCCGGATCCCAGATCCGGGTTCTTCCTGTTTTCGCTTCTCCTTCCTGATCGGATGGCTGCGAATCTCTCCGATATGCAGAAAGCCGGGATGATTCCCGGCTTTCGCTATACGCGTCTGATCACCTTCTGGAAACCACAGCGCTGGCACACCCCATACGTGACCGTTTCCGTTTTCCTGCAGAAGCATCTTCCGATGGCAGGCTCTTTGTGATATACGAAATTGAAAAAAACTGACGTTCGGATATTCACAGCCAGGGATGAAAACGGATTTGACGGGGAGCGATACAGGATGGAACAGAACAACCACCTTTTTTCGGAGCGTGTTCTGCGGGAAATGAGTTCGGCGTAAGCGGAACGCTCCTGTGTCTGATCGACCATGGATGGGGCAGCATCTGCACAATCTTGCACCCCTGCCCGCATAAAACAGGGCGCCCCGGTTTTCACCAGAGCGCTCTCTGCACTTACGAAGTGTGAATCTGGAAAACCTATGGAGGATGGATGGAGGACTCCGTTTTGAATGCACGGGAAGAATAGACGGGATTTACATGGCGCCTTTTCGGGTAAGCACAACCCATACAGTTTTGAAAAGAATATAGACAACGAAGACTGACAGATAAACCGGCCTGACGTATGTGCGGCAGGGTAACTATTATGTGCTCACCGGAGAAGACGAAGCTGAGCACCACCGGGTTGGCATACGGGGCCGGCGGCACCTGCGTTGGCTGAAGCAAAATCGGCGCGTAACCTATACCAATCTGCTGACCTCCGGCAGGCTGTGCGATTATCGGAGGGACATTGAAATCCAAGCCAACCAACAGCTTGAACTGCAGATCCGACAGATGGCGGAAACTGAAAGCATCACGGAACAGATGAAAGCCGGGAATCAGATGGAATGGGTCAGAAGGATGAACAACATCCGGGTATGGGCAGAAACACTGATAAATAATGAATTGATTTACTGCTGAGTGATCAGGAGGGCGCAGCCGATGGCTGCGCCCGTTATCATTTAACCGCAGCTGCCGGCGCAACCCTGGGAGGATTTTGGGACAGCATTTTTGTTAAAATATTTTTCACCGAGCAGGAACAATTTGACCCTCGAAGCGCCCCGTATTTATGGAGAGGCCAAATTGTTTCGAAGGGAGGTGAAAAAATGGCCATCAAATTCAAGAGGAAGGACGGAACCATCCGCGTTATCCGAAACGCGGAGTACCTTTCTGGCTTCTATTTTATCCCGAAGGAGTTCTTGGACAAATGCAGTGCAAAGATCCGCAGCATCCCCCGCCGCCCGCGGGATCTGCTGTACAACGAGCAGGCGCTGGCCGTGGTGGAAAGCGACGTTTTTCTGGAGGCGATCATTGATGTCTACGCCTATATGGTCTGGCCGTATATGGGCCTGGGGCGGAAGATGGAGATCTTCTCCGGCGACGCGCCCGAATGGCGCTATGCCCACGCGGCGGCGCTCTGGATTCAGGGATTGGAAAAGCTGGGGATCATCCCCACAATTCGGGATCTTCTGACCAAGGCGATCAATGTCTCTTTCGGCTATATCAGCATCGCCGAAGCACATGAGCTTTTCAAACAGGCAATTCCGCAGATCATGGCGGAGAACAACGTGAAAAAAATCATTGCCTGCGGCAGAAGGTATCGCTGTTTTGAGGACTTCGATTACCGCGACAGCCGGCTGAAAAAGGACTTTTACCGAAAATGGTACCACAGCCGCACCAAGCATCCGTCGACCTCGCTGGAAGAATTGCGGGAAAGATTCACCGCGGAGACCGGCATTGAAAAGACTCCGCCGGATCTCACGGTCGAGTTTGAGGACGCAGCCCTCAGCGAGATCAAGGTCGAGCAGTTCCTGGCAACGCTCTCCGATCAGGATCGGCAGATCCTGGAGCTGCGGCTGGACGGACTGACCCTGGAGAAGATCGCAAAGCAGACGGGCTACCAAAGCCACAGCGGCGTCCTGAAACGGCTCAGACGGATCGGGAAAGCCTACCAGGAATGGTCGGGACAGGAGCTGGGCTTTTGAGAGCACTCACTGAAATAACGGTGGGTGCTCTTTTTGCGCCCAAAATCCGGGAGACAGGGGACTGGATCTGCAATATACCGGCAAGCATCGTGTTTGTGATACCACAAACACAAAACAGGGGTGAACCCCTGTAACCCCAGATGAAAAGGAGAAAGAATTTGAGAAATAGAAATGTACATGTACAGCTCTGGTTGAACCGGAAAGAGGCGGACGCTCTTGCTCGCAGCGCAAAGAAATGCGGGCTGACCCAGTCAACCTATCTGCGGCATCTGATCACGGGTTTTGTGCCGCAGGAAGCTCCGCCGCCGGACTACTACGCCATGATGCGCCAGCTCTATGGGGTGGCAAACAATCTGAATCAGGTCGCAAGAAAAGCCCATGCACTGCACGTGATCGACGCGCAGAAGGTGGATGAATGCCAAAAGCAGGTGAACGAGGCGATCCTGCAAATTACGGAGGCAGTGGTTCTGCCCAGAAAAATGAACAAGGAGGAATGGAATGAACAGAGTTCTGATTGAGTTATGTAAACTTCACTCGTTTGAGGGACACCCCTACAAGGTGCAGGATGATGAGGAAATGGACGCGCTGACAGAGAGCGTCCGGGCCTATGGGATCATGTCGCCGCTGATTGTGAGACCCATGGAGCAAAAGCGAGGGGAATATGAGGTCGTCTCCGGGCATCGTCGGATGCGTGCGGCTGAGAAAGCAGGGCTGAAAACAGTACCTGCTTTTATTGTACCCTTGGATCGGGCGGCAGCCACCATTGTGCTGGTGGACAGCAATCTCCACCGGGAGCATCTGCTGCCCAGCGAGAAGGCCTTCGCCTACAAGCTGAAACTGGAGGCCTTGAAGCAGCAGGGCAAGCGGACAGATTTAACTTCCCGACAAAATGTCGGGAAGTTGGAGAGTGCCGACCAGGTGAGTGAGACAGAGAGCGGGCGGCAGGTGCAGCGGTATATCCGGCTGACTTGTCTGCAGCCGGAGCTTCTGAAATTGGTAGATCAGGGCAAGATCGCGCTTTCAGTGGGCGTAGAACTTTCCTACCTGAATGAGCAGGAGCAGAACAGCTTGACCGAACTGATTGACCAGAATGAGGCGACGCCCTCCTATTCGCAGGCAGTCCGAATGCACCGGGAATGTCCGAGCCTTGAGCCCGAACAGGCTTGCCGGCGAATCCGAGAGATAATGTGTGAGGAAAAGCCAAATCAGCAGGAGCGGATCTCCATCCCGGCAGACCGCCTGCGGCCTTTCTTCCCGGAGCATTACACGGCGAAGGACATCCAGCAGGCGATTCTGGCACTCTTGGAAAAAGAGCGGCGCAGAAAGCGCGAGCAGCCTGTGCGGTAAGGGGTGATGCGTACTGGAAAGGAATGAGTTCATTCTCCCTGAAGCTCTGCATAAAGAGCAAATCGTGGCAGAACCGGAATACACCATGCAGATTCCCGACCATGCCATCCAGCGCTTTGCGCGCTTTCTTCTGCCAAAGATGCAGGCAGACCTCGGCACCCAAAAGCCAGCCCAATAACGTACGCGGGGGATGAGCGAACGCTCATCCCCCGCACATTTGTCTTTGTAAGTTTGAGTCAGTACAATACAGAAAAGGAAGTGAAAGCATGAAAGCAGTTATCTACGCGCGCTACTCCTCGGACAGTCAGAGGGAGGAATCCATTGAGGGCCAGATCCGGGAATGCAGCGAGTACGCGGAGCGAAACAAGATCACTATTCTGACCAGCTATATTGACCGCGCCCTCTCGGCCCGCACGGCAGACCGGCCGGAATTTCAGCGGATGATCCGGGACAGCGAAAAAGGGCTGTTCGATACGGTGCTGGTCTGGAAGCTGGATCGTTTTTCCCGTGATCGGTACGACAGCGCCCACTACAAGCACATTCTGAAAAAGAACGGGGTCAAGGTGGTCTCAGCCAAAGAGAACATCTCAGACGGGCCGGAGGGTATCATTCTGGAGTCCATGTTGGAGGGGTATGCAGAGTACTACTCTGCGGAGCTGTCACAGAAGATCCAGCGCGGGCAGAAGGAGAACGCCATGAAATGCAAGAACAACGGCGGTCATACACCGCTGGGCTACTGTGTGGATCGGGAGCACGGCATACTGGCCATTGATCCGGTGACCGCGCCGATCGTCCGGGAAATCTACACCCGCTATGACGGAGGCGAACGCATCCGGGAGATCCGGGATTCTCTGAATATCAGAGGGATCAGAACCCAGATGGGCAAGCCGTTTTCTACCGGTGCAGTGAGTCTGATCCTGAAGAACCGGAAGTACATCGGAGAATACCGGTACGGGGACGTGGTCATCCCCGACGGAATGCCGGCGATTATAGGAAAAGATATCTTTGAAAGGGTGAGCCAGAGAATGGAAGCAAACAAAAAAGCCCCGGCCAAAGCCAAGGCAGATGAGGAGTATCTGTTGACCACGAAACTGTTTTGCGGAACCTGCGGCCGTATGATGGCGGGCGAGAGCGGAAAGAGCGGCACAAAAGGAATCAAGTACCGGTACTACAAATGCAGCGGCGCCAAGCGAAGCCTCGGCTGTCACCGGAAGCCGCTGCGCAAAGACTGGATCGAGCGGGTGGCCGTACTGCTGACGGTTCGGCAGGTGCTGACGGATGAAACCATTGATCGGATCGCGGATGCGATCGTCGTCATGCAAGAAGAGGAAGACACGACAATCCCGGCAATGGAGCGCCAGCTGCGTGAGTGCGAAAAAGGCATTGCCAACTTGCTCAACGCGATCCAGGCGGGAATCCTGACAGCATCTACCAAAGAGCGTCTGGAGGAGTTGGAACGCCAGCGGGACGCTCTGAACGCCTCCATTCTGACCGCCCGAATGGAGCGGCCCAAGTATACCAAGGAGGAAATCGTCCAATGGATCAGCCGCTATAAGGTCGGCAACATCAACGACAAAGACTACCAGAAAGAAATCATCGACACCTTCCTGAATTCGATCTATGTTTATGATGACAGGCTGGTGTTCACCTACAATTACAGAGACGGAACAGAAACGCTGACCTTGAATGAAATCGAGGCTGCTTTTAGTTCGGATTTGAAAGATTTCGCTCCACCAAAAGAAAAGCCACCCGTCAGGGTGGCTTTTCTTTTGGCCTGCCCTCGCGCGGACTCGATGGGAGCGGTAGTGAATGACCTGCCGGTGGCAGGTCAGAGCCGCGACCCGGCCCGCCCGCAGGCGGGCGAGTCCGCCACTCTCCACCAAAATCCCTGAAATCGCCTTGATTTCAGGGATTTTTCTCTTTTGTGCCACAAAATTGCCACCTTTTTTAGGCGGTCATCTGTGGGCCTTGCTTCTTCATGGAGATCATGGGACTCATGATTCGCCCGTTCTACGCAAGAGAACGGCGCTCAGGCCGGGTATGAAAAAGGCGTCAGCCGTTTGACTGACGCCCTGCAGGATAAATCCTGTGCTTATTTGAGCAGTCCGCTCTTTTTCAGAATGTCCCGCATGTGTGCCGTGCAGGCCTGCAGGACTTCTTCGGCGGGACCTTTCCGTTCTTTCTCCGCGCTCAGCACGCTGCCTGTCTGCCACAGTTTCGTAAGCGGACCTTTCGTGGGAAAGTACTCGGCAACCCCGAGCATTGCACCTTCCGGTGTGTCCGCTGTGGACAAAATGACTTTGTTTTCTTTGCTGAACAGTCCGCCCGCCGCTCTCGGATAGACAATGATAAGAAAACGCTGTGTGGCGGGCAGGAGGATGTACTCCTCCACCGAGGCCCTGGTCGGCCTGCCGATCCTGAAATTGCCGTACTGTTCCTTGTCCCAGTGCTCCTGCATGAGCTGCTCCAACTCCTGGAGTGTAATGGACTTGTTGATCGGGATTACCTGTCTGCCAATCACGCTGACCCCTCCTTAATCATTTGCCGCTTTCCCGATGGCCTTCGCTTCAAGCTTTCGCCTTTTCTATTCAGGGAAAATCTCAAGTTCCAGATCGGACAAAGCCCATGTGCTGCACGGATGGATATATCCGGCCTCGTCGTCGGCAAGCCGACGCCCATCCATGGACTCGGGAATGAACACATCGCCGTGGATCAATCTGGACCGGCACCATCCGCACTCGCCGCTTCTGCAATGGGACGGGGCCGCGATTCCGGCGCGTTCAATGGCCGTCAGGACAGGTTCATCCGCACGAAGCGGGATCTCCCGGCTTTCTCCGAGCATATGCAGGAAGAGCGTAAACACCTTTGAAGAATCGCCGATATAGCTCTTGAAGTTTTCCGGGGATCCCGGCGCCGGGACAAATTCTCGCCGGATATGCTTTCGGTCAAGACCGAGCTTGGGCAACTCCCCGGCCAGAAAATCGTGCATGGCACGCGGGCCGCAGATATACAGCGTATAACTCTCCGGGGCATACTTCTGAATCAGATCCGCGCCGATGAAGCCGTGTTCATATCCCTCCGCCTGCTCGTCACTCAGAACATGGATGACTCGCACCTTGTCGGTCAGAGAGCAGATCTTTGCCAGTTCATCGGCATACAGGATGTCCTCTTTTTTCCGGCTGCCGTAGAGGAGGGTCAAGCGGAAATCTTCCGTCCCGTCGAGGATCGCATTGGCCATTGCCATGAACGGCGTAATGCCGCTGCCGCCGGCGAGACCCACGATCTCCGCTTCGTCACGGATCGGTTCGTAGCTGAAGGGACCTTCCGGACCGGAAAGCGTGACTTCGGTGCCGACTTTCCAATGGTCCAGTATGTATTCAGATACGAATCCGTCCGGGGCTTTTTTGACGGTAATCTGATACTGGCCATCCAGCGCAAGGGCAGGGGAAGCCGCCAGCGTGTAGGGTCTGGTTGTGATGGTGTCCCCGATCTGCAAATTGACGGAAACGTACTGTCCGGCGCGGAAATAGGCGAGTTTATCCGCCTTCAGCACATAGGTGTTTGCGTCCTTGCGCGGGATGATCTCGCTGATGACGGCCTTCTGCCGCTTCGGATGCAGAGACTGCGCCAGACGGTTCACGCCATAAACAGCCGTGATGGGATCAAGCGAGCCGGCCTGCAGGATCGCGCGTCTTCTTGGAACCATCTTCTTGAAGTGGAGCATGTCGAGAAGACCGATTGGCTTTACATGGAAGTTAAACTTTTTCATAGTTTTCCTCCTTCATATCCGCCATGGTCCACTTTACCGCCATATCGCCGCCCATATAGGTGGAGCTGTAGCCGTAGAGCCGCGGACCGTAACCGCCGGCGAAGCGGATGTTCTTCACCCGCTGATCCTCCGCCACCATCTGCAGCCGGGCCATCAGCCCGTCGCCTTCTCCGCAGGAGTACGCATACATCGCCCCCTGCGGCACCAACGCATAGCGGGCCAGCGTTGCGGGGGAAGCAATCTCAATCTCTTCGATATACGGCATGATGCTGGTTCCGGTGGCTTTTTCGAAATCGCGGATCAGTTTCACAGCCACCTCGCGCTTTTTCGCCGTGTACTCCTTTTCGGTCACATCAGACCAGATGTCCTTCATGAAGAAGGTGGTGAAGCTCATAATGCAGGTGGCTTCCGGCGAGCAGTCGGGAATGGCGTGATTGAGACAGATCGTTGCCTGCATCGGGTGCTCACGGAACGTGCCGGCCAACTCCTGCTCCTTTACGGTATCCGACAGCTCGCTGATGAAGTAACTGTACTCGGTTACGCCCAGTTCCTCAGCCGTCTTGTTGAGCCCGATGTAACAGCAGTACCCGCGTCCGCCGAATTTTCGCGCATTGACAGCGCGGATATGATCCGCGGGCAGATCCCTGCCGCCATCCATCATGTCGCCGAACACGGCGTTGGGAGAGATGTCCGGGATGATATGACGGGCGTAAAACGTGCCGTGTGTCGTCTCCACGCCGACCGGGAGAGCGTTCTCCATCAGGATCTTCGTGGCCAGGGTGTTGTACAGAATGGTTCCCCCATGCGCGCGGATCGTTTTGTCCATCGCGACCGAGAGTTCATGAGAGCGGTACCTGGGGATATAGGCGGCGTTCACGATGTACTTGTGCACCAGGGACGCATAGAAGCCGAACTCCAGATCTTCCATATTGACTCCCATGTAGCACCAGTAGGCGGAGAGAATCTTCTGCGCCTTGAGAGGCATTTTCAATTTCCGAAGAACAACGGCTGTGGGGTAATTCGCGCATTTGAGAAAATCCGGATGCTCTTTCATCATGACTTTCGGATCGGCTTTTCCCCCGGCCTTTGCCACAGCTGCATTCGCCGCCATGATGCAGTCGGCAAGATAGAAGAATTTTTCCATGGATTCGCGGCTCCCCGGGACGTATTCTTCCATCTTGTCTATGAAGGCCTGCTTCCCGAAAGGCATCACCGCGTCGATTCTTTCTTCGCCTTCTCCGTTGATGATCAGGCGATACGCTTCGGGCAGTTTCACCCAGTCCACTTTGGCGCCGTAGGAATCGATCAGAGCGCCGACTTCCTCCCGCTTATCCGGCTCACCGACATCACACAATTCATGGAGCGCGGGCTCAAACTCAAAGCGGCCGCGGCGGAAACTTGTAGCAAAGCCGCCGGGAAGGTTGTGCTGCTCAATCAGCAGGGTCTTAAACCCTCTGCTGCAGGCCGATGCCGCTGCCGACAGACCGCCATTGCCCGCGCCAATGACGATAATGTCGTACTGTTTGTCCAATTTTCATACCTCCTCGTTGAAGTAAATCCCACCTGTCTGTATCCCCTCTGACCGGGAGAGGAGATCCGCTTACAGCTCCGCAGCCGAATTCCTACCTTATAGGCTAAGTTTAACAAAAATAGAAGCCCGCATCAACTGCTTTTTGCCGATTTTTGCACAGAAACCCCCGCTTTTTACGGAGAATAACAATCCCCCCTTGGGCGGAACATTTCCGCACGGATATCACGCTCGCCGGTTTCGGGCCCTGCATCGCCGCCCAATCGGAAGCATCGCCTGACGGCGGTGCTCCGTTTTCATTTCCGGGGAAAACCTTGTGCGGGGGGCGCACTTGTGCTATCATGGGCGGAGAAAGCAAAGACCGGAGGATAACGCCGTTGCACGCTGAAGAACGATTTTGGGAGATCTACGGCCGCGAGCCGGAGGAAATCGCGTTCGCGCCTTACCGGGTCTGTCCCATTGGGGCGCACTCGGACCACAACCTGGGCAAGATCACGGGCCTTGCCATCGACCGGGGCGTCCGCCTGGCCTACGGCGCCAAGCTCAACGGCGTGGTGGAGCTCTGTTCCCTGCAGTTTCCCAAGCGGGCCCAGTGGTTTGTGCAGGCGGTGCCGCCCCGGCAGGGGGATTGGGCCGACTATCTGCGCGGCGCGGTCTGGGCGCTGGAGAAGCGGCAGAGCCTCTCCGTGGGCCTCTGCGGCGTGCTCGAGGGGACGCTTCCCATCGGGGGACTGAGTTCCTCGGCGGCGGTGACCATCGCCTTTGTCACGGCCCTCTGCCGGGTAAACGGCATCCGCCTCACGCCGCAGGAGCTGATCGAGACGGCGCTGGACGCGGAAAAGAACTATGTGGGCATCCAGGTGGGCAGCCTGGACCAGTCCTGCGAGGTGCTCAGCCGGAAGGACCGGCTGCTGTATCTGGATACCCGGGACGGGAGCCATGAGCTGATCGCCGCGGGCCCCGCCATGCCGCCCTGGGAGATCATGATCTTCTTCTCCGGTCTGGAGCACAGTCTGGCGGGCAGCCAGTACAACACCCGGGTGGATGAGCTGAAGGCCGGCGTCAGCGCGCTGCGGGCCTTTGCCGGGCTGGAGAGCCTGCCCTTTGCCGAGACGTTTGCCAGGGATGTGCCCCGGGAGGTGTTCGAGACCTACAAAAGCCGCCTGCCCGCGAGCTGGGCCCTGCGCTGTGAGCACTGGTACGGGGAGTATGCGCGGGTGGAGGCCGGGGCCGAGGCCTGGCGCAGAGGGGACCTGGCGGAATATGGACGCCTCTGCTTTGAGTCCGGCTGGAGTTCCATCCACAACTGGCAGTCCGGCGCGCCGGAGCAGATCACGCTCTACGAGATCATGCGCCGGACCCCCGGCATCTATGGGGGCCGCTTCTCCGGAGCGGGCTTCAAGGGCTGCTGCATGGCGCTGGTCGATCCGGCCTGCGCCGAGGAGATCGAAGAAAAGGTGACGCGCGAATATCTGGCCGCCTACCCGCGGCTGGAGGGGCGGTACGGGGTATACCGCTGCCGGAGCGCGGACGGGGTGACGCTATGAACTGCCTGATTCTGGCCGCGGGCTACGCCACGCGGCTCTATCCCCTGACGGAGCATTTTCCCAAGCCCCTCTTAAAGGTGGGGGAGAAGACCATCCTGGACTGGCTGCTGGACGATCTGGACGCAGGCGGCCTGGTGGAAAACTGCGCGGTGATTTCCAACCACCGCTACGCGCCGCATTTTGAGCGCTGGGCCGAGGAACGGGGCGGAAACATCCGTGTGCTGGATGACGGCACGGAGAGCAACGAGACGCGCCTCGGCGCGGTGAAGGACATCCTCTTTGCCGTGGAGCGCCTGCAGCTTGCGGGGGATACGCTGGTCATGGCGGGGGACAATCTGCTGGACTTTTCCCTCAACGGCTTTCTGAACTTCGCCCAGGAGAAGGGGACCAGCTGCGTCATGTGCTATGCCGAGCCCGACCGGGGCAAGCTCAAAAAGATGGGCGTGGCGGAGCTCGGCGCCGACGGGCGCGTGACCGCCATGGCCGAGAAGCCGGCCGAGCCGAAGTCCAACTGGTGCATCCCGCCCTTCTATGTGTTCACGGCGGAGGATCTGCCGCTCGTTCGGGAGGGGATCGCGGCCGGCTGCGGCACAGACGCGCCGGGGAGCTTTCTCGCGTGGCTCTGCACCCGGCGGCCGGTCTGCGCCTGGCCCATGCCGGGCAGGCGTTACGACGTGGGCAATCTGGAGAGCTACCGCGCCGTGCAGGAGAGCTATCGGGGCATCCGCCCTTCGGAGACATAAAGGAGGAACACACATGGACAAATGGGAACTGATGCGCACGCGCCATTCTGTGCGCCGCTACAAAAACATCCCCATCGAGGGGGAGAAACTGGACGCGCTGCGGAAAGCCGTGGAAGAGGTGAACCTTGAGGCGGGGCTGCATGTCCAGCTCTTCACCGAGGAACCGGAGGCCTTTGACGCCAACGCCGCCCACTACGGGCAGTTTTCCGGCTGCCGGAATTATTTTGCCATGGTGGGCCCCGCGGACGCGGACGAGAAGATCGGCTACTACGGGGAGAAGCTGGTGCTGCTGGCCCAGGAGCTGGGACTGAATACCTGCTGGGTGGCGCTGACCTTCCGCAAGAACAGGGTGGTCGTGGACGCCGCGGCGGGGGAGAAGCTGCATGTGGTCATCGCCCTGGGCTACGGCGAGGATTCCGGCAGACCCCACAAGAGCAAGAGCGCCGCGGATGTGTCCAACGTCACGGAGCTTGCGCCACAGTGGTTCAAGGACGGGGTGGAGGCGGCGCTGCTGGCTCCCACGGCGGTCAACCAGCAGAAGTTCACCTTCACGCTCAAGGAGCGGCAGGTGCGCGCCCGCACCAAGCTGACCTTCTACGGCCGGATGGACCTGGGCATTGCCAAGTACCACTTTGAGCTGGGCGCCGGGAAAGAGAACTTTGACTGGGCCTGAGCGGGAGAATACACATGGAGTATGAACAGGGCCAATGGATCATGCGCGGGCTTGCCGCCTCGGATCCCCGGCGCTTGCGGAACCTGGAGGACCTGATCGCGGCGGTGGACCGGATGGGTTTTCTGCCGCTTTTCTGCAACAGCGTCCCCGGTTTCTCGGTGGAGGATCTGACCTGGCCCGGGGACTGGTGGACCGATGACGAGCGCCGGGACCCCTGGGCCTGGCGCATGACCGCCGCGCGCAGCGGCCGGGTGGCCTACGGCAAGTTCTTTGACAAGAAGGCGGGCTTTCTGTCGCTGGCGTGGCTGCCGGTCTTCGCCAACTGGCGGCGGGACGGCTATGATTTTGACGCCCGCTATGACGACGCCATGGCCCCGCTGCGGCAGAAGAAGATCATGGACGTCTTCGAGAGCAGGGAGGACTGCATGAGCTTTGAGCTCAAGGCGCTCGCGGGCTTCGGCCCGGGCGGCGAGAAGAATTACGAGGGCACCGTTACCGCCCTGCAGATGCAGACCTATCTGGTGATGCGCGATTTTCGCTGCCGGAAGAACCGCTACGGCGAGGACTACGGCTGGCCCATCGCGGTGTACGCCCCGCCGGAGAAGCTCTGGGGCTATGAGGCGGTGACCGCCTGCTATGGTGAGGCGCCGGAGGCCTCCCGCGAGCGGGTCTTCACCCGTGTGCGGGAGCTGTACCCCCAGGCGACGGACAGGCAGATCAGGACCATCCTGCGATAAAAGACAAAAGAGGAATCCCCCGGCGCTTTGAGCGCCGGGGGATTCCTCTTTGCCCGGGACACAGCCGCGCCCCGGGCGGATTGTTGAAATCAGATGTTGAAACGGAACATGGTCACGTCGCCGTCCTGCATGACGTAGTCCTTGCCCTCCAGCCGGAAGTGGCCCTTCTCCTTGGCGGCGGCCATGCTGCCGCAGGCTTTGAGATCCTCAAAGGCCACGATCTCGGCGCGGATGAAGCCGCGCTCGATATCCGTGTGCACCTTGCCGGCGGCCTTGGGGGCCTTGGTGCCCCGGACGATGGTCCAGGCGTGTACGTCGTCCTCGCCGGCGGTGAGGAAGGAGATGTAGCCCAGCAGGTCGTAGGAGGTGCGGATCAGGCGGTCCAGACCCGTCTCCTTCAGACCCAGGTCCTCCATGAACATCTGGGCCTCCTCGGGGTCGAGACCGGCGATATCCTCCTCAAACTTGGCCGCCACGGGCAGCACTGCGGCGTTGCGCTCTTTGGCGAAGGCTGCAAGCGCCTGGAAGTTGGGATTGTGTTCCGTGTCGCCCATGCCGGCCTCGTCCAGGTTTGCCACATAGATCACGGGCTTGACGGTCAGCAGGCCGCCGTCTGTGAGGATGGCCTCGTCCTCCTCGGTAAAGGGGAAATCCCGGGCGGGCTTCTCGGCCTCCAGGTGGGCGATGAGCTGCTCGCACATCTCCACCTCGCGCTTGTATTTCTTGTCGCCGCTCTTGGCGTTTTTCTTCGCGCGCTCCAGGCGGCGCTCGGTGATCTCCAGATCCGCCAGGATCAGCTCCAGATCAAAGGACTCCGCGTCCCGCACGGCGTCGGCGGGCTCCAGAAAGACGCTGTCGTCGTCGAAGCAGCGGACCACTTCCACCAGCGCGTCCACCATGCGGATGGCCTGGAAGACCTCCCGGCCCTTGCCGCCGGCGGCCACGCCCGGCACGTCCACAAACTCGATGGTGGCGGGGGTGTACTTCTTGGGGTGGTAGTACGCGGCCAGCCAGTCCAGCCGCTCGTCGGGAACCTTGGCGGTGCCGATGTTGGGCTTGGCGGCGGCGTTGGTGTAGCTGCCGGTCTCGGCCTTGGAGCCGGTCAGCGCGTTGAAGAGAGTGGTCTTGCCCACATTGGGCAGACCCACGATTCCTAATTTCATATATCTTCACATCTCCTTAAAGTGTCCGGTGTTATCAAGGGATTCAGCATTCTCCGCATTTGAACTTTACGCCCGTTTTACGCCCTCATGGAAAAACGCTCCGTGCGGAGGGCCGGGGCTGAATCGCTTTGCTCTGTATTTTAACACGATCCGCTTCTTTTCTCAATATGATTTAACATTTATTCGCAGGGCCGAGGAACGGGGGACTGTCTGCCGGCGCGTCAGCGCAGCGAACGGGCATGCACGGAAGCGGATGGCGGCGGGAAGACCGACAGCATAAACAATAAAAACCGCCTGAAAAGCAGACGGTCACAAAACTTTATACGCACATGGAATCATCCACCGGCGGCGCCGGTGGATGATTCCAATAGAGGGTGAGAACTCAGGCCCAGGGGTTCTCGGTCGGGTAGGGCAGGCACTTGGGCTGATTATAGCCGATATCCTTTACACCCAGGAACTTGAAGACCTCAAACAGTGCTTTGCCGTGGTGGCCGAAGGCCACCGCACCGTGGTGCGGGAAGCGCTTCTCGATCAGCACGTGACGATAGAAGCGGCCCATCTCATGGATGGCGAAGACGCCGATGCCGCCGAAGCTGGTGGTTGCCACCGGCAGTACCTCGCCCTCGGCAATGTAGGAACGGAGATTCCCCTCGCTGTCACACTGGAGGCGGAAGAAGGTGATCTCGCCGGGGGCAATGTCACCCTCGAGAGTGCCGCGGGTGAAGTCGGGTTCACCGCCGTTTTCGAGCAGGCGGTTCTGAATGAGCTGGTACTTGACGGCGCGGTCGGCGCACATCTTGCAGCTCGGCGTGTTGCCGCAGTGGAAGCCCATGAAAGTGTCGGTGAGACTGTAGTCGTACTTGCCCTTGATCTGCTCTTCCCACATCTTCGCGGGTACGGAGTTGTTGATGTCGAGGATCGTGACGGCATCGCCGGAAATGCAGGCGCCGATGTACTCGGAGAGGGCGCCGTAGATATCGACTTCGCAGCTGACAGGGATGCCGCGGGAGGCGAGACGGGAGTTGACAAAGCAGGGCTCAAAGCCGAACTGCTGCGGGAAGGCGGGCCAGCACTTGTCCGCAAAAGCCACATACTTGCGCGCGCCCTTGTGCTCCTCCGCCCAGTCCAGCAGAGTCAGTTCAAACTGCGCCATACGCTCCAGCAGATCGGGGAAGTAACGGCCTTCGCCCATCTCGGCGGCCATGTCGGCGCAGACTTCGGGGATGCGTTTGTCGCCTGCGTGGGCCTTGTAGGAGACCAGCAGATCGAGTTCGGAGTTCTCCTCGACCTCGACGCCCAGCTCATAGAGCCCTTTGATGGGGGCGTTGCAGGCGAAGAAGTCCTGGGGCCGCGGGCCGAAGGTGATGATCTTCAGGTTCTGCACGCCGATCACCGCGCGGGCGATGGGGTAGAATTCCTTGATCATGCGGCCGATGTCCTCGGCGGTGCCGACAGGGTACGCGGGGATATAGCCCTTGAGATGCCGCATGCCGAGGTTGTAGGAACAGTTGAGCATGCCGCAGTAGGCGTCGCCGCGGCCGTTGATGAGGTCGCCGTCCCCCTCGGCGGCGGCCACGAACATGCAGGGACCGTCAAAATATTTGGCGATGAGGGTCTCCGGCGTCTCGGGGCCGAAGTTGCCCAGAAACACTACCAGGGCGTTGCAGCCGGCGGCCTTGACGTCCTCGACCGCCTTGCACATGTCCTTCTCGTTTTCTACCGTGACGGGGCACTCATAGATGTTGCCGCCGCAGACCTTGACGATGGCTTCGCGTCTGGCCGCGGACAGAGTGATGGGGAAGCAGTCACGGGAGACGGCGACGATGCCGAGCTTGACTTCGGGAATGTTTGTCATTTCAGAGATCCTCCTTGATATCGATATTGAGACCGGAAAGACCGACATGGGCGCCGTTCTTTGCCTCTTCGCTTTCCGGATGGGCAAGCAGCCATTTGTTGCGGGCGGTCATCCAGGTGTCCTCCTCACTGCCGGGGTCAAAGGCGGGCTTTGCGGTGTTTGTACCCGCGGGCAGGACCACCGCCACGCGGAAGCCGCAGCTTGGGCAGGTGTGGCAGGGGGCATAGTGCAGCGTCGTGGCGTAGACTTCAACCGGCATGCCGGCCGGGACGCGGAACGCTTTGACCTTCGCCGTGTCAAGGACGCCGCCGACGATTTCCTCCTGCCTGGCCAGCAGGAGGATGAAGTCCTTCCAGCCGATGTTGACCTCGCTGTCGCGGTGATACTCCAGACAATTCAGCTTTGTATTGCGGCCCCAGCACATGCCGATCTGGATGGGCATGCCGCCGTAGGCGCGGTCGCGAAGCTGCGCGAAAACCGCGCAGGCTTCCAGGCTCTCGATCCCGGGGCTGTACGCCGTGCCGGCTTCGGGCATGGGGATGGCCTCCATGGCGGCGCAGAGCTCCGCCGTATCATAGCCCGGCAGGATCTTGCCGTAGGGCTTAAATTCCGGATCGGTGACGGAATAGATTTTCATACTTCCTCCTCGCTTTACTGGATCGCCGGGAACAGCTCTTTGAGCGCCGGGTAGATCTTTCTGAACTTCTGATATTGCGCCTCATAGCGGGCGGCAAGAACGGGATCAGGCTCCGTAGTGGAGGCCAGCTCCACCAGCGCATCGGCAGCATCCCGCACGCCGGCGAACACGCCGCATCCCACCATGGCCAGCATCGCGCCGCCGTAGCCGGGGCCCTGCTCGGTCTTGACCATGTCGAGCGGGATGCCGAGGACGTTGGCGAAGATCTTCCGCCACAGCGGAGACTTGGCGCCGCCTCCGCAGATCCAGCTGCGCGGAATGCTGAGCCCCAGAGATTTTGCCACCTCGAAGCTGTCGCGTATGGCGAAGGCCACGCCTTCCAGCACGGCCTGCAGCAGGTCGGCGCGTGTGGTGTCCATCGTCATGCCGATGAAGGTGCCGCGGGCGTTGACGTCGTTGATGGGACTGCGCTCGCCCATGAGGTACGGCAGGAAGAAGACATGGTTTCTGCCGAGCTTCTCATCCGTGATGTCCGCCTGCTCCGCGGCGAAGTTTGTTGTCTTGAGGATGCTGTCGCACAGCCACTTGTTGCAGCTTGCGGCCGAGAGCATGCAGCCCATCAGATGATACCCGCCGTCGGCGTGGGCGAAGGCGTGCAGGGCGTTGTTGGGATCGACGCCGAAATGCGCCGAGGAGATGAACAGCGTCCCGGAGGTGCCGAGGGAGATGTTGCATCCGCCATCGCCCACAACGCCGGTACCGACCGCGGCGGCCGCGTTGTCGCCTGCGCCCGCCACGACCTTGACGTCGGCGCCGAGGCCGAGAGTGGCCGCAAGCTCGGGCCTGACGCAGCCGACGACCTCATAGCTCTCAAACAGCGCGGGCATCTGCGCCTCGGAAATGCCGCAGATCTCCAGCATCTCCTTCGACCAGCACTTGTGCTCCACGTCCAGCAGAAGCATGCCGCTCGCGTCGGAATAGTCGCAGCAGTGCACGCCGGTCAGACGGTAGTTGATGTAGTCCTTGGGCAGCATGATCTTTTCGATGCGTGCGAAGTTTTCGGGTTCGTTTTCGCGCATCCAGAGGATCTTGGGCGCGGTGAAGCCAGCAAAGGCGATGTTGGCAGTCAGGGCGGAGAGACGCTCCTTGCCGATGACAGTATTGAGATACTCGACCTCTTTGCTTGTGCGGCCGTCATTCCACAAAATGGCACGGCGGATGACCGCGTCCTTCTCGTCGAGGACTACGAGTCCATGCATTTGTCCGCCGCAGCCGATCCCGGCCACGGCATGGGGGTCCGCACCCGCCAGCAGCTCGCGCATACCGTCAACGCAGGCAGCCCACCATGCGTCCGGATCCTGTTCCGACCAGCCCGGCTGCGGGAAGTAAAGCGGGTATTCCCGACTGACCTCCCTGCAGATCCCGCCCTTTTCGTCAACGAGGGACAGCTTGACCGCTGAGGTGCCGAGATCGATTCCGATAAACAGTTTCATAAAAACCACCTCTGATAAAGAGTCAGGCGCGAAAGGAACCTCACAGCGGGGGACTGGCGCCTGTGGGAGAGACCGCATCCGACTGCCGGGCCCCGGCCCTTTCGGAAGACGCGCTGCGGGTTTCCGCCCGCAGCACGTTCCGGTTTATCTGTTCTTTTTCTTCGAGACGACGTCAAAGATAACGGCGGCCAAAAGGACCAGACCCTTGACGACCTTCTGGTAGTTGGCGTCGACGCCCATGATGCTCATGCCGATGTTGATCACGCCCATCAGCAGGGCGCCGATGATGACGCCCGGCACAGTGCCGACGCCGCCGTAGGCGGAGGCGCCGCCGATGAAGCAGGAGCCGATGGCGTCCATCTCGTAGTTCTGGCCGTAGGTGGGCTGCGCGGAGGTCAGGCGGGCAATTGTCAGGATGCCGGCCAGCCCGGCAAGCAGGCCCATGTTGGCGTAAGCGAAGAAGTAGATTTTCTTGGTGTTGATGCCGGAGAGCCTGGTGGCGACTTCGTTGCCGCCAACGGCGTAGAGATGGCGGCCCACGGTGGTTTTGGAGGTGATGTAGGTGTAGATCAGCACCACGGCCACGACCCACAGCAGCGCCATGGGCAGGCCCTTGTACTGCGCGAGGCGCAGCGTGAAGAACATCACGACGGCCACAATGATAACGGCCTTGACGGCAACCTTGTACAGAGCGTCGGACTCCAAGCCTGCCCGCTTGCGGGAGCTGTAATTGCGCAGGGTGAAGAACACGTACAGCGCACAGGCGAGAATGCCGACGACCAGACAGAAGAGGTTGATGCTGGTGCCGCCGAAGAAATCGGGCACGTAGCAGTTGGCGCCGCCGCCGAAGATCTGCACGAATTTGGCGTTGGTGACGGACATGGTTTTGCCCTGCAGCACGACGTTGGACAGGCCGCGGAAAATCAGCATGCCGGCCAGCGTGGTGATAAAGGGCGGAACCTTGATGTAGGCGATCCAGAATGCCTGCCAGGCGCCGATGGCCAGACCGACCAGCAGCATGACCAGCACGGCCAGCCACATGTTCAGCTCCCTGTGCATCAGCACCGCGCCGATCGTGCCGGCAAAGCAGACCACCGAGCCGACGGACAGATCGATGTTGCCGCCGGTCAGGATGCACATCAGCATACCGGTTGCCAGCACAAACACATAGGCGTTCTGGGAAATGATGTTCGTGATGTTCTGGGGCAGGAGGATCTTGCCGTTGGTGCGTACGGTGAAGAAGCCCGTAACCAGAACCAGGGCAATGATCATGGTGTACTTCTGGATGAAGCTCAGAACCTTGGTCTTTGTCGTCATGTCAGTTCTCCTTTGCTGCCGAATCGGTCGAGAGGATGCAGGCCATGATCTTTTCCTGGCTGGCCTCCGCCTGTGTGAATTCACCTACGATGCGCCCCTCGTTGAGCACGTAGATCCTGTCGCACATGCCCAGGATCTCAGGCAGCTCCGAGGAGATCATGATGACGGATTTGCCGGCCGCCACCAGGTCGTTGATGATGCAGTAGATCTCATACTTGGCGCCCACGTCGATGCCGCGGGTGGGCTCGTCCAGAATCAGGATGTCGGGATCCGCATACATCCACTTGGCCAGCAGCACCTTCTGCTGGTTCCCGCCGGACAGATTGCCCACGTTCTGGAGGACGGAAGGCGTCTTGGTGTGCAGCTTGGTCCGGTATTCCTCCGCCACGGACACTTCCTTGTCGCGGTTGATGACGCCGTTTTTCGTGACGCCCTTGAGGTTTGCGAGGGTGGTGTTGATCGTGATGGGATTCGAGAGAATCAAACCGTTGCCCTTGCGGTCCTCGGTGACATAGGCCAGGCCTGCGTCGATGGCCTGACGGGGCGAGTGGAGCTTGACCTCTTTGCCGTGAATCAGGCAGGTGCCGGAAATTTCGGTTCCGTAGCTGCGGCCGAAGAGCGACATGGCAAGCTCTGTGCGCCCCGCGCCCATCAGCCCGGAGAAACCGACGACTTCACCCCTGCGCACATGGAAGGAGACGTCGTCAATGACTTTCTTTTCCGTATAGATCGGGTGGAAGACATTCCAGTTTTTGACCTCGAGCGACACCTCCCCGATCTCCGCGCCATGGCGCTTCGGGAAGCGGTCCTCAAGCTCGCGGCCGACCATGCCGCGGATGATGCGGTCCTCGCTGAAATCATTCACGCCCTTGGTGAGCGTCTCGATCGTCTGCCCGTCGCGCAGGATCGTGATGTCGTCCGCCACATAGGAGACCTCGTTGATCTTGTGGGAGATGATGATGGAAGTCATCCCCTGCTTCTTGAATTCCAGAAGCAGATCCAGCAGGGCCTGGGAGTCCTCCTCGTTGAGGGAGGAGGTGGGCTCGTCCAGAATCAGAAGGCGCGCGTTCTTGGCCAGGGCCTTGGCAATTTCGACCATCTGCTGCTTGCCGACGCCGATATCCTTGATCAGCGTCTTGGACGATTCCGTCAGGCCGACGATCTTCAGGTACCTGGTTGCCTCGGCATGGGTCTTGTCCCAGTCAATCGCGTATTTCTTTCCCTGCTCGTTTCCCAGGAACATGTTTTCGCCGATGCTCATGTAGGGCACAAGCGCCAGCTCCTGGTGGATGATGACGATGCCTTTGCTCTCGCTGTCTTTGATGTTGGAGAACTTGCATACTTCTCCTTCATATACAATGTCTCCCGAATAGCTGCCAAAGGGATACAGACCGCTGAGTACGTTCATCAGCGTGGACTTGCCGGCGCCGTTTTCACCCACAAGCGCGTGGATGGTGCCCTTCTTGACAACGAAATTGACGTTGTCAAGCGCTTTGACGCCGGGGAATTCCTTGGTGATCCCCCGCATTTCCAGAATGTTGTCCGTCAAATGATCCCCTCCATATCCGGGCGTTCTCGCCGCATCCGGCAAAACGGTGAAGCGCTTTCTCTCGAAAGAGATATCGAAGCAGTACGGTATCCCGCTCCTGTGCGGCGATGGAAGCAAACCCAAACTTCCATAAGATGATTTTACAAATATACGATACGACTGTCAAGGCGTATTTTCATATCTGCAGTTTTTTCGTGAATAACGTGCACGATTGCCCCACGTTTTGTGCAGAATGCCGGAGAGGCTTGAGGCTTAAATAAAATCATTTTAAGAAAGATGCGTGAAGCGCCTTCCCGCAAACCGCATGACGGAAGCCCTGCCCCGGTCACAGACAGATCAGGAAAGAATCTGCACCGTAGGGGGGCAGCGCGACCTCCGCCTCCCGATCCTCCAGGCGCACAACAACGATCTGTTCGGCGCCGCTGCGGTTGAGCAGAACCAGCGCAAGCGTTCCGTCCGGCCTGCGCCAGGCGGTGGCGTCGATTTCTTCCGAAAAACGGGTGTGGGCAATCCGAACGGAGCCGGGCTGAATGGCGTGGGCGAAGAGTTCATAGTAGCTCTGCAGCAGGGTGGGGCGGAGCTCTTTTGTCTGCCGGTCAAAGTGAAACGGCGCAAGACAGAAATTGCCCGCGTAGTTGGGCCCGCCCTGTTCATCAAGGAGCATGTTCCAGTCGCAGAAGGCAGAGGTGCCGTGATTCAGATCTCCGATCAGTTCATGGGAGAGCTTTTGGGTAGAGCCGAGCACATCGTCTTTTTCATAAAAGCGGTACTCGATGCAGCTCTCCGAGAGAAGCAGCTTCTTGTGGGGAAACCGGCGTCTGCAGAGATCCAGCGCCTCAAAATGATCCCCCGAGTACCAGTGGAAACACAGGCCGGCAATCATGGGAGCCGTTGTTTCGTCGACGATGTCGCGCATCCATTCATAAGCCCGCTCCTTGTTGTGGTCCCAGATATACAGCTCCAGATCGGAAAGATCGTATCGGGCCAGCAGGGGGAAAAGATGATCTCGGAGGAAGCGCTTTTCCTCGTCTGCCGTAAAAATGCAGCTGTCCCAGGTCTGCACGGCTTTTGCCTCGTTCTGAAGACTCATGCGCGTCACCGCGAAGCCGAGGTCGCGCATGTGGCGGGCATAGCGGCAGAGATAATCGGCATAAGCCCCGTAATACGCCGGCTCCAGCTTTCCACCGCCCTCCCTGCGCCGGTTTGTTTTCATGAAGGCGGGCGGAGACCACGGGGAGAGCATGACCGGAATACGGCGGCCGGCAAGTTCCTGCGCGTCCCGCAGCATGGGCAGAATATACTGCTCCATGCGTGTAAAGTCCGGCGCGCCCGAAGCGGTGTATCCGTCGTACTGGTCTATACAGAAATCGCAGCTGTCGATGTGAATGCGGACAAACTGGTAGTTCATCCGGTCGGGGGCAAAGTAAGCTGCCAGAAGCTCCCGCTTCTGCCCGGGGCTCATCTGTGCGTAGGTGGAGGCTGCCGCCTCTGTCAAAGCGCCGCCGAAGCCCTCAAAAGTCTGATCGCTGATCTCCGGATAAAGGTTGACCACTCTGTTTTCCGTTTCACCGGGATGAAATGTCAGGACTTTCATCTTCATAGGACAATATTTCTCCTCTTTCCCTTCTGAGCTTTAATCCGGCAGAAGCTGCGGCTTTGTCGTTCCGCAGCACCTCGTCACCACAGAATCTCTTTCATACACCAAATAGAAAAATGCTGTCTGCCGGACCCGCGGGCGCTCACACGCGGCTCACGAACTCGCGGATAAAGAACAGCGCCGCGCCGAGAGGCGTGATGTGCCGGCGAAGAGAGCTGAGCTGGACAAAGTCTGCATTCTCCTCAAAGGGATTCCCGGCCAGCACGTAACGCCGCAGGATCGGCAGGTAAGGCTGTAGATATTCCGAGAAAAAGCCGCCCAGGATCACGTCGCAGTCGAGCGTCAGATGGATGCTGTTGACGGCAACGGCCAAGTGGCGGAGCATATCGTACAGCAGCTCTTCATACTCGAGACGGTGCTCCTCCACGCCCTGGAAAAACTCCTCCAGCGTCGCGCCAAGTGTCTGCTCGACCCGCAGCGGAGAGCAGTAGGCCTCAAGGCAGCCGTGCTTGCCGCAGTTGCAGCGCAGCCCCCCGGGCTCGACGCAGATATGGCCGAATTCTCCGCTGTGGCCCTTTGCCCCGCGATGCAGCGTTCCGTCAATCAGCACGGCGCCGCCGACTCCGTACTCGAGCGAGAGATATGCCATGTCCTTCCGCTCACGCCGGACGAAGCCCTCGGCATGCCCGCTGGCCGAGCCGTCGTTGTCCACATAGGTCGGATAGGGAATCTTTCTGATAAGCCCGGAGATCGGTACGTCACGCATCCCGAGCGTCGGGGCAAACTGAATGCTGCTGCTGTCGGAGGAGAGCAGCGCCGGGAGCGTGACGCCCACGCCGAGCAGCTTCGCCCGGTCGATCCCGGCCTCATCCAGGAATTGCTCCAGCGCTCTGGCCAGATCCTCGTCGCCGTTGTTCAGCAGCGCGGTGATGTCGAAGTCGACCGCCTTGTAGGCCAGCTCCCGCAGCCGCAGATCTGCCGCCACAAAGCGCAGCCGGTGCTCTGTGACCGAGATGCCCACCGACACGCGCGCGTCGGGCACAATATCCAGACCCTGAGCCCTGCGGCCGCCGGTGGAGCGATCCTCCCCGGAATAACGCACAAGCCCGTCTTCCATCAGCTCATTGAGATTCTGATAGAGGGTGGGCATGCTGATGCCGCAGCTGGCGGCCAGACTCTGCCGGGAGATAAAGTCGTGCGCATCGTAGAGCGTGCGGTAGATCCGGCTGCGGACTGAGACGTGCCGCAGCTGCGCTGTCGATTCGCTCATTTTGTTCCCCCCCTTCTTTACCTATCTGTGCCTATTGTACCATGCTTTTCCCCGGAGTCAACGGTTTTTGGAACGCTTTTGGAAAGAAGTTTTATATAATGAGTAAAGTTATTCAGCAAACTGCACAAAAACACCGCAAAAAAACGGGCAATATAAACGAATTGCATCATAATAGCAAAAACACCTTGACAGCAAGGGGGCTATATTTGTAAAATCATCTTACGGAAGTGGAGTACATCCCTTCCGACTACTGCTGGGGCGCTGGACTGCCGGAGCCCCTTCCAACAACATAAAAGGAGGACCACTATGAAAAAGCTTCTTGCACTCATGCTCGCGCTTTGCATGATCGTCGGCCTTGCCGCCTGCGGTCAGCAGGCTGCGGCACCCGCCGCGGCACCTGCCGCGTCGGCCGACAATCTGGTCGGTGTTGCGATGCCTACCAAGGATCTGCAGCGCTGGAACCAGGACGGCGAGAACATGAAGGCCAAGCTGGAGGCCGCCGGCTATGCCGTTGACCTGCAGTTCGGCGCAAACGACATCCCGACCCAGGTTTCCCAGATCGAGAACATGATCGCCAACGGCTGCAAGGTCCTGGTTATCGCCTCCATCGACGGCGACTCCCTCGGCACCGTGCTGGCCCAGGCCAAAGAGAAGAACATCCCCGTCATCGCCTATGACCGTCTGATCATGAACTCCGACGCCGTTTCCTACTACGCCACCTTCGACAACTGGCTCGTCGGCACCACCCAGGGCGAGTTCATTGAGAAGGCGCTCGGTCTGAAGGAAGGCAAAGGCCCCTTCAACATCGAGTTCATCACCGGCGACCCCGGCGACAACAACATCAACTTCTTCTTTGACGGCGCCATGAGCGTCCTGCAGCCCTACCTCGACAACGGCCAGCTGGTCTGCCCCTCCGGCCAGACCGAGAAGGCAGTTGTCGCCACCCAAAACTGGGCGACCGACGCCGCTCAGGACCGCTTTGAGCGTATCCTCGGCACCTATTATAATGACGGCACCCAGCTCGACGCTGTGCTCGCCTCCAACGACTCCACCGCCCTTGGCGTTGAGAACGCTCTGGCCGCCTCCTACACCGGCAAGTACCCTGTCATCACCGGCCAGGACTGCGACATCGCCATCATGAAGAACCTCGTTGAGGGCCGCCAGGCCATGTCCGTCTTCAAGGACACCCGTACCCTGGCCGCCAAGGTCGTTGAGATGGTCGACGCCCTGATGAAGGGCTCCGAGCCTCCCGTGAACGACACCAAGACCTACGACAACGGCACCGGCGTGATCCCCAGCTTCCTGTGCGAGCCTGTTGCCGGCACCGCCGACAACTATGTTGAGCTGCTGATTGACTCCGGCTATTACACCTTTGAACAGCTCGGCATCACGCCTCCCGCGGGCGCTGCCGCCGCTCCTGCCGCTGCTCCTGCCAACGGCGAGGAGGTCACCCTGACCCTGTGGTCCATCGCCACCGAGTCTGACTCCAGCCACCAGGCCTTCATCGACGCCATCGCCGCCTTTGAGGCTGCTCACCCCGGCGTCAAGATTGAGCATGTCACCACCGAGAACGAGGCCTACAAGACCAAGATCAAGGCCGCCATGTCCTCCGGCGAAGGCCTGCCCGACATCTTCTTCACCTGGGGCATGGGCTTCCTGGGCGAGTTTGTCAATGCCGGCCGCGTCTACTGCGTGGACAAGGAGTACGAGGCCTACAAGGCTGAGCTGCCCGAGGCCATGACCGTCAACGTCCGCTACGACAACAAGATGTACGGCGTGCCCTACACCATGTCCCTGATCACCCTGTACGCCAACATGGATATGCTGGCTGAGGTCGGCTACACCGATATCCCCGCCACCTATGAGGATATGATGGACTGCTGCGACAAGCTCGTTGCGGCCGGCAAGATCCCCTTTGGCGTGGCCGGCAAGGAGAAGTGGTGCCTGTCCGAGTATGTTGAGCCCCTGGTGATCAAGTCTGTCGGCGGCCAGAAGCTGCGCGACATGTACAACGGCGTCGCCTCCTGGAACGATCCCGGCGTTGTCAAGGCCATCGAGGCCTTCCAGGGCATGATCGACAAGGGCTACTTCGATCCCAGCGCCAACGCCCTGTCCAACGACGAAGTGAAGAACAACTTCATCGCCGGCAAGACCGCTTTCTATCAGAACGGCTCCTGGAACAACAAGGACATCGGCGAGCAGGCCCAGTTTACCGTCAAGGCCGGCACCTTCCCCGTGCTTGACGACTCCATCCCCCTCTACTCCATGATCGGCGGCCCCAACAACACGCTGGCCGTGACCGAGAGCTGCGAGCACAAGGATCTGGCTGTTGCCGCCGCCTTCGAGCTGGCCAAGTTCATGTCCGACGCCGACTACAAGAGCGGTGCCAACCTGCCCTGCTGGGCTGCTGATCCCAACGCGGAAGTCAATGACCTGATCCAGGCCGCTGCCGACATGGCCTCCAAGGCTGCCGACATGGTCCTCTTCGGCGACAACTTCCTCACTGCCGATGCTGCCAACACCTACCTTGACTACATCGAGATGGCCTGGGCCGGCGACGTCACCCCGCAGGAGTACGTCGATGGTCTTGACGCTGAGCTCGGCTGAGCAAAGACTCCCATATTCCCGGATTGATTAACATGTGAACGGGGACGGTTCCCGGCATTGGGAACCGTCCCTGTTTCCTCATAAGCAAGGGAGAAACAGACGATGAAAAAATCGCTCCAGTACAAGCTGAACATTTTTCTGTTCCTTCTGCCCGCGCTGTGCCTGTTCGTTGCCGTGCTGATCGCCCCGATCATCATGTCTTTCTATTACAGCCTGACGGAATGGAACGGTTTTACAACGCCGGAATTCATCGGACTAAAGAACTATGTTGAGCTCTTCACCAGCAAATCCATCAACATCTCCAGAGCGCTCAAGAACGCCTTCCTGCTGGCGCTGCTCTCCTGCTTCATCCAGCTGCCCTTCGCCCTGTGGCTGGCACTGCGGCTGGCCCGCCCCATCAAGGGCCGGACGGCCCTGCTGTCCATCTACTTTATGCCGGTGCTGATTTCCACGGTTGTCATCGGTCAGCTGTGGTTGAAAATATACAATCCCGACTATGGCGTCCTGAACGTTTTTCTTCGTTCGATCGGCCTGGAGAAATGGACGCATATCTGGCTGGGAGATAAAAAATACGCCCTGCGCGCGGCGTTTGTGCCCATCCTGTGGCAGTATGTCGGATACCACATGCTCCTGATGTACGCGGGCATCAAGGGGGTCCCGATGGAACTGACCGAGGCGGCCATGCTGGACGGCTGTACGCCTGCCCAGGCCAGCCGTTACATTATCATCCCCTATATTCGGCCCATCCTGCGCGTCAGCGTGATCTTTGCAATCACGGGCTCTCTGAAATCCTTCGACCTGATCTACGTTTTGACGAACGGCGGACCGAGCCATGTGACAGAAGTGCCGAGCACCTTGATGATCAGCATGCTTTTCCTGCGAAACCGCTACGGTATGGGTTCCGCCATTGCCGTCATGCTGATCGCCCTGTGCTTCTTCTTCGCGCTGGTGATCAATGCTGTCTTCAAGGAGGAGAAGTGAAGTGAAAACCATCTTTGACAGCAAAGGAAAAAGAACACTGATTTACTTCCTGCTGATCCTCTGGGCGTTGATCAGCATTTTCCCGGTCTACTGGATGCTGACCTTCTCCCTGAAAACCAACGCCGAGATTTTCGGTGAGAATGTCGCAGGCCTTCCGAGAGAGTGGGTCTGGAGCAACTACACCAGAGCGCTCCACACGGGCAACATGCCCCGGTACTTCCTGAACAGCCTGGTCGTTGCCATTGCGACCATCTTCATCACGCTGGCGGCCTCGGTCATGGCCACCTACGCGATGACGCGTCTGCGCTGGAAGGGGCGCAAGCGCATGAACGGGTTCTTCATGCTCGGCCTGACCATCCCCATCCACGCTTCCATCGTGCCGCTGTACACGACGCTGGCCAAGATCAAACTGCTTGATACGCTCTGGGCGCTGATCATTCCCTACTCGGCCTTCTCTCTGGCCATGGGCATTCTGGTCTGCACAGGCTTCATGGGCGATATCCCCTATGACCTGGATGAGGCTGCCATGCTGGATGGATGCGGCACCTGGGGGACCTTCTTCCGGGTGATCGTCCCGCTGATGAAGCCCGCCGTCTCCACGGTCGGCATCTATACCTTCCTTCAGTGCTGGAATGAGCTGATGTTTGCGAACATCTTCATCAATTCGGACAAGTGGAGGACCCTGCCGGTCGGCGTGCAGTCCCTGTCCGGACAGTATACGACGGACTGGGGGCCCATCGGCGCGGCGCTGTCCCTCGCAACGATTCCGACGCTGATCTTCTACATCTTCATGAGCAAGAGGATTCAGGACAGCTTCATCGCCGGCGCGGTCAAGGGCTGATCCCTCCGGCACGGCCCGGAAATGTGAAAATCCATACATACGAAAAGGGGATCGTGCGGAACTGCAAACGCCGCAGGATCCCCCTATTATCATGACAGAGAGGTTTTGCCCATGGACCGTAAACTGGCAAGAAAAAAAGCAGAGGCCCTTGTGGCCCAAATGACACTGGAGGAAAAAACCAGCCAACTCCGCTATTGCTCTCCGGCAATCGAGCGGCTGGGCGTGCCCGCCTACAACTGGTGGAACGAAGCGCTGCACGGCGTGGCGCGCGGCGGCACGGCGACAAGCTTCCCCCAGGCGATCGGCCTGGCCGCCACGTTCGACGACGTCTTGCTGGAAAAGCTCGGCGACGTCGCCGCGACCGAAGGGCGGGCCAAGTACAATGCCCTCTCCGCAAAAGGGGACCGCGACATTTACCACGGCCTGACCTTCTGGTCCCCCAACATCAACATCTTCCGCGACCCGCGCTGGGGCCGCGGCCATGAGACCTACGGCGAGGACCCCTATCTGACCTCACGCATGGGCCAGGCCTACGTGCGCGGGCTCCAGGGCAACGGTGCGACCATGAAGGCCGCGGCCTGCGCCAAGCACTTCGCCGTGCACAGCGGGCCGGAAAACCTGCGCCACAGCTTCGACGCCGCGGCAAGTCCGAAGGATCTGGAGGAGACCTACCTTCCGGCCTTCGAGGATCTGGTCAGAAAGGCCGGGGTCGAGGCCGTCATGGGCGCCTACAACCGCACCAACGGGGAGCCCTGCTGCGGCAGCAAAACCCTGCTGACGGATATCCTGCGCGGGAAATGGGACTTTCAGGGCCATGTGGTGTCCGACTGCTGGGCCATACGGGACTTCCACACCGGCCACATGGTGACGCGTACGCCCGCGGAATCGGTCGCGCTGGCGCTGCGCTCCGGCTGTGATGTCAACTGCGGCGAGTCCTACTTCCATCTGCTCGACGCGCTCGGACAGGGCCTCATTACGGAGGAACAGATTACCGAGGCCGCCGTACGCCTGTACACCACGCGTTTCCTGCTCGGCCTGTTCGACGGTTCGGAATATGACGCCGTCCCCTACACGGCCATTGAGTGTGAAGAACATCTGGAGCTTGCCCGTGAGGCGGCGCTCGAGTCCTGCGTGCTGCTCAAAAACAACGGTGTGCTGCCGCTGCGGGCGGAGGGAACGATCGGCGTGATCGGTCCGAACGCCAACAGCCGCGGCGCCCTGATCGGCAACTACTACGGTACGGCGTCCCGCTATGTCACGGTGCTGGAGGGCATTCAGGACCGCATGGAAGGTCACGGCCGCGTCCTCTTCTCCGAGGGCTGCCACCTGTTCGAGGACCGTGTTGAGCCGCTGGCTCAGCCGGACGACCGCCTGGCCGAAGCCCTGGCGGTGGCGGAGAACAGCGATACGGTGGTGCTGGTGCTCGGCTATGACGAGCGCCTGGAGGGTGAGGAACGTGACGAGGGGAACCACTGCGGTTCCGGCGATAAGGAGGACCTGCTCCTGCCCGAGCCGCAGCGCAGGCTGCTGGAGGCGGTGCTCGCCGTCGGCAGGCCGACGGTGGTCGTGCTCGCGGGGGGCAGCGCCATGGATGTCTCCCTTGCACAGGAGCGGGCTGACGCCATCCTGCTGGCCTGGTATCCCGGTGCCGGCGGTGGCCGGGCTGTAGCGGAACTCCTGTTCGGCGATGCCTCGCCCTCCGGAAAGCTCCCCGTGACCTTCTACAGGAACGCGGCACTCGACGAGCTGCCCGCCTTCACAGACTACGCCATGACAAACCGCACCTACCGCTACTACACCGGCACGCCGCTTTACCCCTTCGGCTATGGACTGAGCTACGCGCAGATCGAGCTGACAGCGCTCACGGCGGACAGGGAAAAGGCAGAACTGACGGTGCAGAACTTCAGCCCCTTTTCCGCGCAGGAGGTTATAGAGCTCTATCTCAGGGACAGGGACTCTGCTGACGCTCCGGTCAACCCGATCCTCTGCGGTTTCCTTCGCGTCCGTCTGGAAGCAGGGGAGGAGAAGCGTGTCTCGATTCCGCTGGACCCCAGGGCCTTCACTGTGGTCGACGCCGCGGGCGAACGGCTCCCCGGCAGCGGAAACTGGACGCTGTACGCGGGCTTCGGCCAGCCCGATCCCCGCACCCGGGAATTGTCGGGAAAAACCTGCCTCAACACCGAGATCCGATCAGTTTAAAAGATATCCGCGGAGGAAATAAAAATGCAATTCGGCCATTTCGACGACGCGCGCCGGGAGTATGTGATCACCACGCCCCGCACGCCTCTCCCCTGGATCAACTATCTGGGCAGCGAGGAGTTCTTCACCCTGCTCAGCAACACCGCCGGCGGCTACAGTTTTTACCGGGACGCCCGGCTGCGGCGCCTGACCCGCTACCGCTACAACAACGCCCCGCTGGATTCCGAGGGTTTCCATTTCTATGTTAAGGATGGCGAAACAGTCTGGAACCCCGGCTGGCAGCCCGTGCAGGCGGAGCTGGACCGCTACTCCTGCCGCCACGGCTTGGGCTACAGCGTGCTGGAGGGCACAAAGAACGGGATCGCCGTTACGCAGGAGATGCTGGTGCCCGTGGGCGACAACTGCCTGCTGATGCGCGTCACCGTGAAAAACGAGTCTGATGAGACCCGCCGTGTGCAGCTCTTCCCGTTTGTAGAGTTCTGCCTCTGGGACGCCAACGACGACGCCACCAACTTCCAGCGCAACTACTCCATCGGCGAGGTGGAGGTCGTCGGTCCCGCTATCTACCACAAGACCGAGTACCGAGAACGCCGCGACCACTACGCCGTTTTCTGGGCCAACCGTCAGCCCCACGGCTTCGACACCGCGCGCGAGGCCTTCCTCGGCGTATACGGCAGCCCCGCGCATCCCGAGGCCGTCTTCGGCAGCGGCTGCACCGGCAGCGTGGCTCACGGCTGGCAGCCCGTAGCCGCCCAGCAGTTCAATCTGGAGCTGGCCGCCGGGGAGAGCACGAGCATTCTCTTCGGTCTGGGCTACATTGAGAATCCCGAGGATCAGAAGTTCGTGGCCCCCGGCGTCATCAACAAGACCCGGGCCGAGGCCATGATGGCCCGCTACCCGGACGCCGCCGCCTTTGACGGGGCCATGGCCGCCCTGCGGGCCCACTGGGATGCGCTGCTTTCCAACTACCAGGTCCGCACCGGGGACGAAAAGCTGGACCGGATGGTGAACATCTGGAACCAGTATCAGTGCATGGTGACCTTCAATATGAGCCGCTCCGCCAGCTACTTTGAGAGCGGCATGGGCCGCGGCATGGGCTTTCGTGACTCCTGCCAGGACCTGCTGGGCTTTGTGCATATGATCCCCGAACGCGCCAGAGAGCGCATCCTGGATATCGCCGCCACCCAGTTTCCCGACGGCAGCGCCTATCACCAGTACCAGCCCCTGACCAAGAAAGGCAATCTCGCCGTGGGCAGCGGCTTCAACGACGACCCCCTGTGGCTCATCGCGGGCACCGACGCCTATCTGCGCGAGACCGGCGACTGGAGCATTCTGGACGAGCGGGTGGACTTTGACAACGACGCCTCTCTGGCCCAGCCCCTGCTGGAACACCTGCGCCGCAGCTTCAACTACACCCGGGAGCATCTGGGCCCCCACGGCCTGCCGCTGATCGGCCGGGCCGACTGGAACGACTGTCTTAACCTCAACTGCTTCTCCGCCCACCCCGGCGAGAGCTTCCAGACCACCGGCCCCAGCGAGGGCCCTGTGGCCGAGAGCGTGTTTATCGCCGGCATGTTCGTCAAGTACGGCAAATCCTGGGTGGACATCTGCCGCCACCTGGGTCTGGACGAGGAGGCCGAAGCGGGGCTTGCCGACATTGCGAAGGTGGAGAGAGCCGCGCTGGACGCGGGCTGGGACGGCGAATGGTTCCGCCGGGCCTACGACGCCTTCGGCCATGTGGTAGGCGGCAGGGAGTGCGAAGAAGGCCAGATCTTCATTGAGCCCCAGGGTATGTGCGTCATGGCCGGCATCGGCAAGGAGACCGGCGAGGCGGAAAAGGCCCTCAACAGTGTCAAAGAGCGTCTGGACACGAAGTACGGCATCGTGCTGCTCAATCCCGCCTACACCCGATACCATCTCGAGCTGGGAGAAATCAGCAGCTATCCTCCCGGATACAAGGAAAATGCCGGTATCTTCTGCCACAACAACCCCTGGATCGTCTGCGCCGAGGCGGAGCTGGGTCACGGAGACCGGGCCTTTGAGGTCTACCGCCGCACCGCCCCCGCCTACATCGAGGATATCAGCGAGATCCACCGCACCGAGCCCTATGTCTACAGCCAGATGATCGCCGGCAAAGACGCCCCCAGCTTCGGCGAGGCCAAGAACAGCTGGCTCACCGGCACCGCCGCCTGGACCTTCCTGTCCATCTCCCAGGCCATTCTGGGCGTCAAGCCCTGCCTGGACGGGCTGCTGGTGGATCCCTGCGTGCCCGCCGGGTGTAAGGGCTTCACCGCAGTGCGCCGCTTCCGGGGCGCCGAGTACCGCATTGCGGTGGAAAATCCCCGGGGCGTTCAGCACGGCGTGAGCTCCGTCACGGTCGACGGTGTGCCGGTCGACTCGGCCCTGCTCTCTCCCGCCCCCGCGGGCAGCGTTGTGGATGTCACCGTACGCATGGGCTGAAAACCGAATCCACACATATGGAAGCAGGCTTTTTTCAGGCGGTATATGAGATCGTGGCCCAGATCCCGCGCGGGTATGTGGTCTCCTACGGGCAGATCGCCCGGCTCCTGGGCAGCCCCCGGGCGGCCAGGCAGGTGGGCTGGGCCATGCGCCAGTGCCCGGAGAAGCTCCCCTGGCAGCGGGTGCTCATGAGCGACGGGAGCATCGCCGGGGGCGGCTGGGCCGAACTGCGCCGCGCCCTGCTGGAGGAAGAGGGGGTCCCCTTCCTGCCGGACGGCCGGGTGGACATGGCCAGGTGCCGCTGGCTGCCGGAGCATACAGACGAGGAGCATACAGACAAATAGAAAGAGCGCTGCGTGAGCAGCGCTCTTTCTATTCGTGCAGTTCCAGGGGCAGACCGTCCGGGTCGTGGAAGAAGGTCATCTTCTTCCCGGTGAAGGTGTCCGTGCGGATGGGCTCACAGGCGACGCCCAGTGCCTCCAGCTCCCGGACTGCCGCTTCCACGCTGTCCACACGGAAGGCCAGGTGCCGCAGCCCGCAGGCCTCGGGGTAGGAGAGCCGGGCCGGCGGATGCTCCGGGATAAAGAGCTCCAGCTCCGCGTCGTCGCTGATTTTGAGGTCGATTTTCCAGTCCCGCTTGTCGGGGCGGTAGTTCTCCCGGAGTACGGCAAAACCCAGCGTGTCCGCGTAAAACGCCCGGGAGCGGGCATAGTCCGAGCCGATCACAGCGATGTGGTGGATGGCGGAGAGCTTCATGGGGCGTCCTCCTTTTCACCGGATTCTGCGGGCTTTTGCGTCTGCTTTCCGCCTGCGTCTTTGAAGAGCTTCCTGTACAGCAGCCGGCTGAGAAGAACGAGCCCGGCGTTGAGCAGCAGCAGGAACAGGAGCAGCACGCCGAACGCCCCGTCGATCTGAACGGTCGCATCGACGATCCTGACGGCAAACCGGGAAACGACCAGCATCATCAGAATGGCGGAGAGGATAAACAGCTGCTTTTTCATCCGGCGTCTCCAGCCGGTTTCGCGTCGCTCTGCGCGGTCGGCCGCTCGGCATACTTGGCGCACAGCGGGAAGAGGAAGGCGACGTAGAACATCTGGACAAAACAGGAAACCGTTGTACCTGACGGCCCCGGGATCCACGTTTTCAGAAGCGGAACGAGAAGCAGACTGACCACATAATAGCCGAAAAGCCCGATGCCTGCGCGGGCCAGCTTCTGCACGGTCGGCACCTCGGTTGAAAAGCCAACATAGCGGTGCTCCAGCCGCCAGCCGATCAGAAAGGCGACACAGTAGCCCACGCCCTTGAAGGTGTCGTTTGCCATCTTTGCGCCGTCCACGATCAGCTTTCCCTCCGCGTCATAGTCCGCTGGATAGGATTTGAACGCGGCGTAAAGGGCGACGGCAAGGCCAAGCATTGTGCCGATGCAGACCACAAGCCGGTCCTTTTCCGGGTGAGAATCCACCCAGCGCATCAGCTTTAGAGTCAGCCACATGACCAGCAGCCCGGCCCCCGCTCCGACCAGCACGTCCTGCGGCGTGTGGACACCGAGAAACAGGCGGCTGAAAGCGATCAGCGCGAGGATAAGGCCCAGCACGATGCGGAGAATCCCGGGCAATTCCTTCCGCATGGCGCCTCCGCCAAACACCGTGGCGCCGTTCATGGTGTGGCCGCTGGGAAAGGAGTAGCCGGTCGCGGTGGAAATGGAATTGCCGTAGGGCAGGATGCGGGCGTCCCGGATCCAGGGCCGATAGGCGCAGACCGTGACCTTCAGGGCGCCGTTTACCAGCCGGTTGCCGCTCCAGCCCATCAGCAGATAGCTGCCCAGCTCCTTACTGACGCACCAGTAGATCAGCGCCATGATGACAAGGGCGGAGTTCAGCTCCCCCAGAAAGGTCATTTTGGCCAGAAAATCCGTCAGGATTCCGCCGGCTCCGTTTCTGAATTCCTGTAAAGAGAGAAGAATGTTGATATCCATAGCTTTACCTCGTCAAAGCCCGCCCTGTACCCGCCCTCACCCGCATGCGGTCGACGGATCGCAAGCGCGTGTTTTCGATGAAAACCGGCACGAACGGCCTTCCAGTTTTTTGTTCTTGATGTGTCAGCAGACACACGCACGCAGGGAAATGCCGATGAAAAATGGACAGGCCGAAACGGCCAATTCAGACGAACCGCAGACAGAGCGTCCTCCGCCAAAGCCGAAATCCTTTGGGATATAAAGCCCTCCGGCTACCGGCGGTCAAGCTTCACGACGCACTCCACATGCTCCGTCCAGGGGAACATGTCCACGGGCTGGATGCGTCGGACGCGGTAGCCGCCCCCGGTCAGCACCCTGAGATCCCGCGCCAAGGTCTCCGGGTCGCAGGAGACGTAGACCACCCGGTCCGGCGCGGCCGTTGTCAGAGAGCGGAGAAAGCGCTCGTCGCTGCCGGCGCGGGGCGGGTCGAGAAACACCACGTCCGGCCGGTGCCCGTCCTGCACCATGCGCTCCATGTATTCGCCCGCGTCCCCGGCGGTAAACCAGCAGTTTTTCAGCCCGTTGAGCTTCGCGTTTGCGATGGCGTCGCGCACCGCGTCCCGGTTGAGCTCCACGCCCACGATCTGTTTGGCCTTTTCACTGGCGGTGATGCCGATGGTGCCGATGCCGCAGTAGGCGTCCAACACCGTCTCTTTCCCGGTGAGGGCGGCAAAGTCCACCGCCGTTTGGTAGAGCACCTCGGTCTGCACGGGGTTGATCTGGTAGAAGGAGCGGGGGGAGATGCGAAAGCGGTGGGCGCAGAGCACATCCTCGATACAGCCCGGGCCGTACAGTACCTTTTCCCGGTCCCCCAGCACCACGGGGGTGAAGCGGTCGTTGACGTTGAGGACCACGGAGCTGATCTCCGGATGCTTTTCCAGCAGCTTTTTCACAAAGGGCTTCTGGGTCGGAAAGATGGGGGAGACCGCCACCAGCACCACCAGAGTCTGGCCGGTGGCAAAGCCCCGGCGCACCAGCACATGCCGCAGCCAGCCCTTGCCGCTTCTCTCATCAAAGACCAGGATCTTGAAGTCCCGCAGCATGTTCCGGATGTCCGCGATGATCCGGTCGGCCGTGACGTCCTCGATGAGACAGTCGTCCACGGGGACGACTTTGTGGCTGTTCGGCTGGTAGATGCCGGAGACGACGCGGCGGTTCCGGTCCAGGGCGAAGGCGGCGGTGACCTTGTTGCGGTAGTGGGTGGGATCGGTCATGCCGACGATCTCCTCCACATGTCCGAACTCTCCCAGCAGGGAGATGACCCGGCCCTGCTTGCGCCTGAGCTGCTCGGGGTAGGACAGGCGCTGCAGCTGGCAGCCGCCGCAGGATTTGTAGTTGGGACACGGGGGCGTAAAGGTCTGTTCCATAGAACACCTCAAAAGGCAAAAGCGGCAATCGGGAAAGAACGGATTGCCACGCCAGTTTGCGAACTGGCTCGCAATGACAGGTTGTAACATGTATCATACCATACTCCGGTCAAAAAGCAAGGCGGCGGGTTTCCCCGCCGCCGTTGGCTTTATACGATTCTCTTGTCGCGAACCTGGCTGTCGTAGTGCTTGTTGAGGAAGGGGCGGACCACATAGTAGATCAGCTTGTTCTCGGCGTTGGTCATGTACATGGTAAAGGTCGCGGCGAACAGGATCAGCGCGACGAGCGCCAGCTTGCCCAGCAGCTTCCCCAGAAAAACGAGTGTTTTTTTCAACGGATCTTCCTCCTTTCTCAGTAGGCCTGGGCGTCGTCAAACTCCACCAGCGTGGGGTCGAGGGGCTTCTCGTTGAGCACGACGGACATGTAGTTGTTGACGCAGTTGCGCATATCCTGTCTCGACACCGTGCGGCTGTCCTCCAGGTCGTGCTCGATGAAGATGAAGTGGAAGCCCAGGTCTCTGGCCTGCTCCTCCATCAGCGCGTGTACGCCCAGCATGCCCTTGCAGGCGATGTTGTCGTTCATGAGCACCATGTCGCAGTTGAAGCTCTTGGCCCAGTCCCAGACGGCGTTGACGTTGTCCCAGCCGCCCACGGCGTGGTGGCGCATGGTGGCGCGCTGCTCCAGCGCGGTCAGATCGTCCAGCGCCTTCTCGCGGTCGGAGGTGTCGATCTGGTTGTAGCCCATGGTGGAGTCCATGTTCAGCACGATCGTGATGCCCCAGCAGTTCTGCGTCCAGGTGGGGAAGTCCGTGTAGTACACGGCGGAGGGACCCCACAGGAAGGCGCGGTGGCGGGTCTTGCCGCCGAAGGGGAGGTACTTTTCCTCGTAGCACTTGCGCATGATCTCGATGACCTTGCGGTCGATCTTGTTGAAGTAGGGATCGGCGCCGTTGGCGGACTGCCACTCGTAGAGCTTGTAAAGCGTCTCGGCGATGCCGGAGAGGGCGGAGTAGGGGGTCTTGAAGATCTCCCATTTCTCCAGCTCGATGGCGTTCTGCTCGTTGATGATCTCGGCGTACTTGTAGAACTCATCCCAGTCGTACTTGACGCCGTAGTGCTCCTCGACAAAGGCGATGGCGTTCAACAGTTCCTGACGGGAGTAGGGGATGGCCTCCTTCTGCGTGTGCTGCATGGCCATGGTGACGGGGAAGTCGGGCAGGCCGATGCGGCGGCGCTGGAACATGGAGGTTGCCTCGGAGGCGTTGCAGGGCATGTTGGTGGAGAGCATGACCTTGCCCAGAATGGGAAAGGCGTCGTCCAGAGCCACGCCGGCCTCCGCCGCGCAGCGGGAGCAGACGTCGGCGGCCAGACCGAAGGACTCGGCCACGTCGATGTAATAGGGCTCGATGTGCTGGTCGATATCGCAGATGATGAACTCCGGCAGGGTCTGCATCGGAACGGGAGTCAGACCCTTGAAGCCCTTGAGGAAGAGGGGCGGAATGGTCTCGTCGAAGGGGATGCACTTGTCGGTCTCCGGCCCGCCGCCGAGGCGCGCGTCATTTGCCAGGATGAAGGCGATCTTCTTCGTGAGGTTCTGTACGATGCCGTACATGTTCATGTGGGCGATGCGCAGCTCTGTGCCGCGGTAGCCCTCAAAGAGACGGTCGATGAACATAAAGGTGCCGAGATACGAGCCCATCCAGCGGTACTCCCAGAAGCCCTTGAGAATGGGCAGGGGGGCGGAGGCCACCATGCCGGCCATGGCCACCAGATTCTTGATCCAGGCGCTGTAATCGTAGAAGGTGTCCTTCACGCCGCGCCACTCGCGGTATTTGGCGACGCCCGTCTTGTCGTAGTAACGGGAGCGGAGACCGCCGGTGCCGTGCTCGGCCTGCCACAGGGGGTCGAAGCGCTCCAGCTTTTTGTCGATGGCGGCAATGAGCTTGTCAGAAATTTTCATCTTACTTCCCTCCCTGGATCTGCTTGATCTCCAGCGACTCGATATAGGCCTGGAAACGGGTGCGCAGCTGGCCCACGGCGCCGAGGGCGTATTCCTTCTCGATGGTGCAGCAGGGGATGTGCAGCTCGTTGGTGAAGATGTGGTTCTGCAGCACCTTCTCGTAGCTCCAGAATTCGCAGAACTTCATGTTCTCGTAGATGACGCCGTCGGCCTTGAACTCCTTGACCAGGCGCCGGACCTCGGCCGTGCGCTGGTCGATCTTCATGCCGTCCATGAACCGGGCGCACTGGTTCCAGTGCAGGTAGTGGCGGCAGATGGCGTCGAAGGCGGTCTCGCCCTCCTGGATGACGATCTGCTCGCGGCTGGGGAAGCTGCCGAAGCAATAGCGGTCGGCCACCACCATGGCGCCGCAGGTCTCGATGAGCTTGGTAAAGTCGGGGTCGTCCACCTCCGAGCCCACCAGCGCGACTCTCGCGCGGAAGGGGAATTTGGGCTCCGGCTCACGGTTTTCCAGCTCCCACAGGGTCTCCCGCAGGTAGGGGAGGATGAGCTGATGGGGGCAGACCTGACTGACCAGCTGGATCACGTGAAACTCGTAGCCGGTGAGGTTCGGATTGTCCAGCTTGCGGTGCTCGCCGATCTTTTCGATGATGGCGCTGACGGCGTTGTGGTCGTCGATGGCGGCGAGCAGGGCCTTTTCGGAGATGTCCACGCCGAAGTGCTCCTGCAGGGGTTCCAGGATCTTGGCGCGCAGCTGGACTTTGTAGTAGTTGAGGTTGTTCTCGTCGCCCTTCATGGGAGGGTCGATGATGGTGGAGAAGAACTTCTCGTTCTTCACCGGGTGCAGCAGGGTGAAGTGCTCCTCCATGCGCTCCATGGTGGCGCAGGACTCGGCGCCGAAGAGAGCGTCGAGATAGTTGTAGCCGCCTTCAATGGCGCGCTCAAGAATGGAGCGGGCGTAGGGACATGTGCGGTTGGTCATGTAGTAGCCCGCCACGTCTGTGGACGTACAGCGCGGAGCGCGCAGCCGGGAGGAGAAGCAGCCGGGCAGGTTCAGCAGCGTCTCGGGGACATAGTAGCAGTTATACCCCAGGGCGTGCTGCCCCTCCGCAATTGCCTTCGTGACCAGCTCGTTCTGCGCGTCCTGCAGCAGGTTCTCAAAGAAGATCAGATGTTTGAGATCCTTCAAGCTTTACACCTCTTTTTCTGTAGAATGGGACCGGTGAGCCGATGCTCGTTGCAAAAATTTTAGCACAAGCCCGGGGCATAGTCAACAAAGCCATCCCCAAGAAAATTTACCGCCCTTTAACAACTCGCCCCTTGCGTCCGGGCGGGAAAGATGGTAAGCTGTTACCAAGAACCCCTCAACATTTTTTTCAAAAAGGAGTGTGGTCATTATGGTTAAGATCATCATGGGACTGAAGGGGTCCGGCAAAACGAAGGAGCTGGTCGGCCTGGTCTGCAAGGCCGTGATCGAGGGCAACGGCGACGTGGTCGTCATTGAGAAGGATCGCAAGCTCACCTATGACATTCCCTATCAGGCCCGCCTCATCGACGCCGGCAGCTACTCCATCGGCAGCTACGAATTTCTGAAAGGCTTCATCTCCGGACTCCACGCCGGAAATTATGATATTACCCATTTCTTCATCGACAACTTCTACAAGCTGGTCAACGACAAGGAGGAGGCCAATGTGGTGGCCTTCATACAGTGGCTGGCGGACTACGCCGAGCGCGAGAACATGGAGTTTGTCATTTCCATGAGCTCCGACCGGGAAAAGTGCCCCGAGGAGATCAAGCAGTACCTGATCTGAGTGACCAAAAAAGGAGCGGCAGGAAGTTTCTTCCTGCCGCTCCTTTTTGGGGTTTACTGTTCGCCGATGCGTTGGAGGATGTAGCCCTCCACATCCTGGATCTCCATGCCCAGGGCGATGGAGAGCTCCCCGTGCAGCATGTCCTTGGCCCGCTTCATGGTGGTCTCCGCCCGGCTGCTCTTGGTCTTCTTCTCGCTCATCCGCTCCCTCAGCCCCTTGACAATGGCCACCAGCGCTTCGCAGCTGTGCTGGCGGAACAGCTCCTTGTAAAAGGCGTCCACATGGTTGAAGCGGTTGTCATGGCAGACGGCGGGGGCGATGGAGGGCATGGAGTCGATCAGCGCCTCCGCCTCCTCCCGGCTGATGCAGGGGCGCATGAAGGCCCCGGAATCCACCGGCGTGTAGTAGATGCCGCTGCCCACCAGTGGCTCAAGATGGTAGAAAAGCTTGTCCGAGGATGCGCCGGACATCTCCAGCGGCCCGACCTTGGAAACGGTACAGACGCCGTTTTCCCCATAGATGATCTTGTCGCCAACCGAAAACATAAATATTTCCCCTATATTATTTCAGATGTCTATATCATACAACAAAATTGGAAAAAATGCCAGAAAAATATTACACAAAATTTTTGTAAGAACGGCCTGCCATGCGCGTTTGCGGGTTTTTATGCCCAATGTGCGCGGTAGGTTTAACGCCTTTTTTGCCATTGTCACAGGCAGGGGATTCTGGTATAATAAATCATCCAACATCCGCTGCGCACATGCGGCGAAGAAACGGGACGTATTATGAAGCTGTACCTGTACGGACATGAATACCACTACGCGGTGGAGCAGATGCTGCTGACGCTCTTTCCCACCGAGCGGCCTGAGTACCCGGAGGGGGAGCCCGCGGGGAACCGGATGGAGATCCGGCTCAGCCGCGGCGAAAAGCACACCAGCGCCACCTGCGCCCTTTACCAGGGGCGGAGCGTCTTCCGCGGTTCGGCCCGTGCGGCAAACGAGACCATGACCGACGCGCTTGCCACGGACCGGATCTGCCAGCGCCTGGTCAAGAACGCCATGTACCGCGCGGCGCTGCGCTCCGGCGTGGCAAAGCCCGCCTGGGGCGCGCTGACAGGCGTGCGGCCCGGCAAGCTGATGGCGGGCATCCTCACCCGGTGCGCCGATGAGAAGGCCGCTCTGCGCCGTTTTATTGCCGAATACGACGTGAGCCCCGAGCGGGCGGGCCTGTGCCTGGCCACCACGCGCCAGACCCTGCGCTGTGAGGCGTCGCTGGAAGAGAAGGACGTGTGCCTCTATGTGGGCATCCCCTTCTGCCCTACCCGCTGTGCCTACTGCAGCTTTGTCAGCCAGTCGGTGGAAAAAAGCATGAAGCTCATCGAGCCCTTCCTCGCGGCGCTGGAGCGGGAGATCGCCGCCACGGCGGCGCAGGTGAAAACCCTGGGGCTGCGCCCCGTGTCCATCTACATGGGCGGCGGCACGCCCACAACGCTCTCGGCCGAACAGCTGGATCGGCTGTGCACGGTACTGGAAGAGCAGTTTGATCTGGGCTCTCTGCGGGAGTACACCGTGGAGGCCGGCCGGCCCGACACCATCACCCGGGAGAAGCTCCGGGTGCTCCGCGCCCACGGGGTGGACCGGGTCAGCGTCAACCCCCAGACCATGAGCGACAAGGTGCTGGAGAACATCGGCCGCCGGCACACGGCGGCGGACATCGTCACAGCTCTGGACAAAGTGCGGGCCGAAGGGGGCTTCGCGGTGAACATGGATCTGATCGCGGGCCTGCCCGGGGACAGCGTCTCCGGCTTCCGGGACACACTGGAAAAGGTGCTGACCCTGGGGGCGGAGAATGTGACCGTCCACACGCTCTCGCTGAAGAAGGGCTCCCGCATCACCCTGGACCAGACGCCTCTCCCCACCGCGCGCGAGGTGGCCGCCATGCTGGACTACGCGTCCGCGCGGCTGACGGCGGCGGGCTACGCCCCCTACTATCTCTATCGGCAGAAATTCATGTCCGGGGGCTTTGAAAATGTGGGCTGGCAGAAGGGGGGCACGGTCAACCTCTACAACATCTGCATCATGGAGGAGCTCAGGAGCATTCTCGCCATGGGCGGGGGCGGTTCCACCAAGCTCATCCGGCCGGACGGCGGGCGCAACATCCGTCTGATGGCGCCCAAATACCCCCTGGAATACGTGGAGAGCATCGAAAAGACCTGCGCGGAAAAGGAAAAAATCACCGGCTTTTACCGGGAGTATCTCAAGGAGGAATGAGTCATGTCCTATCTGCTCACGGATATCAATTTCAAAACCGTTGCCGACCCCGTCGGCTTCATGGCCGAGTGTGACGAGCGCTACAACGCGCTGGTGCGGGAGGCGGCGGACCGCATTGCAGAAAACCGGCACAAAAGCCCCATCGTGCTCCTGTCCGGGCCATCCGGCTCCGGCAAGACCACCACGTCCATGAAGATCGCCGAGGAGCTCAACTGCCGGGGCCTGGGCACCCACTATGTGGCCATGGACGACTACTTCAAGAATGTGGACCACACCACCCCCCGCACCGAGGACGGGGAGCTGGATCTGGAGTCGCCGCTGTGCCTGGACATGGCGCTTCTGAACAAGCACTTCACCCAGCTGGCCCGGGGGGAGCGGGTGTATGTGCCCAAGTATGAGTTCTCCCGCCGCATGCGGATTCAGGAGCCCTCCAAGTCCATCAAGCTGAAGAAGGACGAGATCGTCATCTTTGAGGGCATCCACGCCCTGAACAGCATGATCACCGACTCACACCCGGAGGCTTTCAAGCTCTACATCTCCGCCCGCAGCGACGTGGAATTCGGCGGGGAGATCGTCTTCAAGCGCACCTGGTTCAGACTGGTGCGGCGCCTGGTGCGGGACTACAAGTTCCGCGGCTCCGACCCCAAGGAGACCATGAGCATGTGGGCCAATGTCCGTCGGGGCGAGCAGCTGTACATCTCTCCCTTCAAGAGCAAGGCGGACTTCTGTTTTGACACCTCCCTGGCCTATGAGCTGGCGGTGTACAACCACACGGCCACGAAGCTCTTCCAGTCCGTGCCGGAGGGGATCGAGCGCTTTGAGGAGCTGCGCAAAGTACTGCCGGCGCTGCAGCTGTTCGGAGATATCGACGAGGACCTGGTCCCGGCCGACTCCCTGGTGCGGGAGTTCATCGGCGGCGGCATCTACGAATACTGAGAACACTGAAAAAAGAGGAGAACCGAATGGTTCTCCTCTCAGTTTGTCAAAAAAGTCCTTGCCGGACTTTTTGACAAACTTCAGCCGCCGAGCATTTTGCTCTGAGCAAAATGCTATTACCCGAAAAGCCTTGAGAAATCAAGGCCTTTCGGACGGCGGTTTATCCAACTCGAGGCGGGCCTTGCCCCCTCGAGCTCCCCTGCGGCCCTATCGTCCTTCATGTCCGCAGTTTTTTTGACAGTCTCAGAGGAGAACCGAATGGTTCTCCTCTTTTTGAGACTGCAGACAAACCCCTTTTAACCCGGTTTGGACCTGCAAGGGGGGAACGTGAAGGAGGACGGGGGAGTCCCCCTTCACGGTAAATCCATGCAAACATGGAAACTTTTTCGAAAGTTCCCATGTTTGCCGGCACAAAGCCTTATTCCGTCAGCGCCCCGCCGAAGCACTCCGCGGGCAGGCAGTCGGCCAGCCCCGTGAGGATGCTGTCGTAGCACTGCTCGTAGACGGGCGTCTCCGCGTGCAGGGACAGCGGCGCGGAGACCCGGTCGAGCGAGATGCGCACCGCCGTGCCGCGGCCCTCCCGGCTCTCCAGCAACAGGGTGCCTCCGTGCAGGTGGGCGATCTCCCTCGCGGTGGTCAGCCCCAGCCCGGCGCCGAGCCCCAGGTCCTTCAGCGCGTGCTGGTGGCGGAAGCGGTCAAAGACCGTGTGCATCTCGGCTGCGGGGATCCCGCAGCCGTCGTCGTCCACCGAGAGCAGCAGCTGTTCCCCCAGCGGCGTCAGCCGCAGGGAGATGCGGGTGCAGCCCTCCGCGTGGCGCATGGCGTTGGAGATCAGGTTCAGCACCAGACTCTCCAGCAGCGCCGGATCGGCGGTGCAGGGGCAGCTTTCCGGCAGCGATACCGAGAGCTCCGGCGCGGGAAACAGCAGGGCGACCGAATCCGCCAGCTCCCGCAGGAAGCGGGACAGATCCATGGCCCGGGGCATAAACAGCACGGTGCCGTTCTCCACACCGTGGATGACGGAGACGTTGGTCAATATGCGGTTGATCTGAAAGAAGCTCCGGCTGAGGGGCGCAAGCTCTGGGCACGCATTCTCGCCCTCGGGGGCCAGCCGCCCTTTCAGCAGCGCGATGGCGGTCTTCAGATCCATCATGGCCCCGCGCAGCGCCACCAGGAAAGAGTCGCTCACCAGGCGCTCGCAGATCTCGCTCTCGCGCAGAAAGAAGACCTGCAGTCCGTCCATGGCCAGCACGCGCAGCAGAAAGCGCTGCCCGTCCCGGTTCAGCTCCCCGAGAAAGGAACCGGACTGGACCGAGGCGATCTCTTCCCCAAGGACCGACCGGATGGTCTGCCCGGCGCAGTCGGCGCCGAAGAGCCGACAGGCGGCGGCATTGGCGTATACGATCCGTCCGCTCTTTGCGAGCAGGGCGGGATCGGCGGAGAGAGCGAGGATATCGGCCGAAACCTGCAGCATGTCAAGAACCTCCAAATCCTGTAATCACCGGGGAGAAAAAGGACGGCTTCCAGATAAAGCCATTCTAGCACAGCTTGGCAAAATGAACAATAATTGCGGGAAAAAATTCCGGGAAACCGACAAATTTTCGGCACTATTCGGGGCATAATCCAAGGGGAGAACGCTTGATTTTTGACTTTATTATATGTTATTATGGAATCGCTATGACAGGGGAAATTTCCGGCAGCGGAGGTTTCCGCACCCAATAATAGTACTATATTAAATTGGAGGATATACACATGATCAAAGTTGGCATCAATGGTTTCGGCCGTATCGGCTCCCTCGCTTTCAGAGCCGCCATCAAGTCCGATGACATCGAGGTCGTTGCCATCAACGCTCCCGGCCATCCCGCTTCCCACATCGCTTACTGCGTGAAGTACGATTCCGTCCACGGCCGCTTCGACGGCGAAGTCGTCGGCAACGACGAGGACAGCACCATCACCGTGAACGGCAAGGTCGTCAAGGTCCTCTCCGACAAGAGCTACCGTGACGCCACTCTCATTCCCTGGGGTGAGCTGGGTGTTGAGTACGTCCTGGAGTGCACCGGCGTTTACCTTGACAAGGCCAAGGCCCAGGCCCACATCGATGCCGGCGCCAAGGTCGTCGTCATGTCCGGCCCCGCGAAGGACGACACCCCCATGTTCGTCTGCGGCGTGAACCTGGAGAAGTACACCCCCGATATGCAGTTCGTCTCCAACGCCTCCTGCACCACCAACTGCCTGGCCCCCATCACCAAGGTTGTCAATGACAACTTCGGCGTTGTCGAAGGCCTCATGACCACCGTCCACGCCTCCACCGCCACCCAGGCCATCGTTGACGGCTTCCCCAAGAAGAAGGATCTGCGCGGCGCCCGCTCCATCTACAACAACATCATCCCCTCCTCCACCGGCGCTGCCAAGGCTGTCGGCAAGGTCATCCCCGAGCTCAACGGCAAGCTCACCGGTATGTCCATGCGTATCCCCGCTCCGGACGTGTCCGTTGTTGACGTGACCTTCCGTCTCGAGAAGGCCGCCTCCTACGCTGATATCTGCGCCGCCATGAAGGCCGCCTCCGAGGGCCCCATGAAGGGTGTTCTGGAGTATGTTGACGACGATGTCGTCTCCTCCGACTTCCGCACCGATCCCCACACCTCCATCTTCGACGCCCGTGCCGGCATCGCTCTGAACGATCACTTCGTCAAGCTGGTCGCCTGGTACGACAACGAGTGGGGCTTCTCCAACAAGATGCTCGACCTCACCCGTCACATCGACTCCGTCCGCAAGGCGTAAGTCGTACAGCAAAAGAAACCTTTTCAAACGGTTTCCATCCAATCCGTGAACATTTTCTGCAATTGGAGGAACTGTTCACTGTTGGAACAACGGCGATTTGTTGGAGAAACTGTTTGAAAACGAAAAATCGTTGTTACACCTCCTTCTGTTTTCCGTTAATTTGGAGCAGAAGGAGGTCTTATTATGCAGTTAGAAACTCTTGTACGCGAATTCCTTTTTGAATGCGAGATCCGCGAATACACGCCGCGAACCGTGGAGAACTACAGAAAGCAACTGAGGCATTTCACAGAGTTTTTACGGGATTATTGTTCCGTCGAAACGCTGGAGGAATTGCAGGCATCCCATGTAAAGGCATTTATCAAGCACTATCAATTGCGGCAATGCAAACCATCCTATGTCAATGATAATCTGAAAGCGGTAAAGGTTCTCTGCGCATACGCTTTTCGGGAAAACTATGTCGATCATCTGATCACCGCAAACATCAAGAATGTGAAAGAGCCAAAAACACTCATTCACACCTTCTCAACGGATGAGATAAAAAAGATGATCGCGTATTTTCAAGGCAGCAGTTATGCGGATATCCGAAACAAACTGATTCTTATGATGCTCTTTGATACAGGAATCAGAATCAATGAACTGATCGAAATGCGGCAAGAGCAGATTCAGGATGGCTGCTGTTTAGCTATCTTTATCACTTTTTATGATTCTCTCTATCCCGCGGTGAGAATATCTGATATAATAATCCCAAATTGGTAAGAGGGGAAAGCAATGTCTGGAATTCTGAGTCTTTTTTTGCTCTTGTCTGCGGGAAGCTTTGCCGGACTATATTCAAAAAAGTGCAAATATGAAGTGATGCTTCCGATAACATGCCTGGGTATTGTGCTAGCGCTGTTCCTATTCGGGCTGATGGGACTGCTGCGACAGGGAATGGCGTTTGTCTGGGTGTGCGCTGCGGCGGCATATGTCGTCTTTTTCATGAAAGCGTGGAAAATCTGCCGTAAGCAAGGTTTTCAAGCATTGCGGCAATGTCTGCGTGAGACTGTTTTTACACCCGGGATGCTGTTCTTCTTGGCCCTTTACGGGATGGTGCTGATTATCAACAACGGGAAGGAAATGGCCTCCTTTGATGAGTTCAGCCACTGGGGAATTGTCGTAAAGCAAATGCTGCTGACAGATGCGCTTTCAACTGGCATGGCAACAGACGCCTTGCTCTTCAGAAGCTATCCGCCTGGGATGGCGCTGTTTCAATACGCGGTGGAGAAAACATGCCTCGCTGTAACACGGGATAAAGGCGTGAGCGAGGGACTTATGTATGTCACCTATCAACTGCTGGCCTATGCCTTGCTTATGCCGTTTTTGAAAAAAGCGTCTTTTCGGCAGCCGTACACCTGGGTCATCTGCGCGGTGTTGACCATATCACCGATTGCAATATTCCCGGATGCCATGACAAGTCTCTATATTGACTCCTTTTTGGGCCTGCTTGCGGGAGCTGGGATGGCAGCAGCTGTGACAGCAGAGGAGGGGGACTGGCCGAGAACGGTATACGTTCTTTTGGCCATTGTCATGCTGGTACTGACCAAGGACGCGGGGCTTCTGTTTGCCGTGTTTCTTGCGGCTGCGTATATCTGGACAAAGTGGTTAGCCTTGTATCGGGAAACAGGGCGGACCAAATCCCGTTATCTGATCGCTGCCTCTGTGGCAATCGTGCTCCCCAAAGCCCTGTGGGAGTTGAGTATTCTTCTCCATCAAATCCCGAAAAACTTCTCCCGCCGTGTGGAACTGATCTCTTTGCTCCGAGTCCTTTTCGGGCAGGAACGCTCCTATCGACGCCAGGTGCTCAAGAACTATCTGTTTGCGCTATTCGATGACGCTCCCAAAACATTTATAGGGAGCAGTCAGCCGTGGTATCTGTGGTTTGTGCTGCTTACGGTTGTACTTTATGCGGGCTTCCGCTTGTTGCTGGTGGAAAAGCCGAAAGAGCGGAGCATAAAAGCGGTCTTTTGGCTGATTATAGCAGAGACAGCTGTATATGTGGCCGGACTGTGTGTAATGTATATGTATAAATTCTCTGAATATGAAGCGCTGGAGCTGGCTTCTTTGACCCGCTATTTACAGATCGGGCTCAATCTGCTGTGGTTTTCCGGGCTGCTGCTGATAATCAATTCGACATTCAGCGACCGGCGGGATCCATCTATGACGGCAGCACTGCTCCTTTTGGGGTGCCTATTCATGATCAATGGTGAGGTGATGAGGGACTCTTTCAGCAGCATGCGGGCGACCGGCACTCAGATTGCTCGACAGGAAGTGGATGACTTCGGAAAAAAGCTGGAACAGGCGACGGAAGAAGACTGTTCAGTGTATATCGTCACCGGGGAAGACCGTGCGTTTGATGCGTGGATACTTAGATATCTTGCATTGCCACGAAAGGTCAACGATCCGAGAAACTGGGAGGAATACATGCCGTCCGGAGAAGATACAGACGCACTAGACAAAGCAAAAAAATGGCAATCGCAGCTTTTAGATCGCTATGATTATGTGGCGATCTGCCATTTTGATCCCGCTTTTCCCAAGACATTTGCGTTCCTGTTCCAAGATGAGGATCAGATCTGTGAGGGAGGCATCTACCGGGTCAATCGAGAATCCGGACAATTGGTGCCGGTAAACTGACCCCCAGAACAGAGGGCCTGCTGCAATTTTTCTTTGTTCAGGTTTTCCATTCGATGTTCCTCCTTTTTTGTTGCGAATCCTTGCTGTTGCCTCCATCATATCAAATCTTCCCAATGTTTTCCATGCTCTTCTTTTTGAAAGAAAAAACCTTTTGGGGGTATTTGTGGCCGTGTGTCTGTTTTGTGACAGAAGCTATGATATCCTGTGCCCGTAAACAGGAAACAACAAAAACGATCTGTATTTCTCATATAAAGGAGGAGCCATCATGGATAAAAAGAGTCTCATCAAATCTCTGCTTAACGGCGTCATCAGCCTGCTCGCGCTGGCTGTACTCCTGAGCCTGGTGAAGGACGTGAACTTTGTGCAGGCCCTCATCGCGCCCTACACCGTCGTCACTGCCATCGCCGCGATGGTAGGCAGCTACATCGGCTTTGCAAGAAAAGCAAAGGGATAAAAGAGCAGACAAGAAAAGTATTATGGAGAGGCAGGATATGCCTCTCCATTTTTATGCCCGGTCAAATAGCAGGATTACGTGCAGGGAATTGAAGCCCGCTAAGAAATCGAAGCCCCCGGCGCGCAGCGCCGGGGGCTTCTGTCAATCGTGCAGTTTTACATTTTCTCCGCCAGGAGCTTCAAAATCTGCACGGCGTTGGAGGCCGCGCCCTTGCGGATCTGGTCGCCGCAGCACCAGAGGGTGAGACCGTTGTCGTCGGTGAGATCCTCGCGGATCCGGCCCACCCAGACCAGGTCCTGGTCGGTGGTGTCCAGCGGGGTGGGGTAGCAGCGGCCCTCGTAGTCCTCAATCAGCCGCACGCCGGGGTAGGCGGCCACAGCGGCCTTGGCCTCCTCCACGGAGACCTTGCGCTCGGTGCGCAGGGTGACGGCGATGGAGTGGGAGCGCATGACGGGCACGCGCACACAGGTGCAGTTGACCTTCAACCAGGGGGCGTGGAGGATGCGCCGCCCTTCGTTCTGCATCTTCATCTCCTCCTTGGTGTAATCGTTGCCGTAGGGGGCGTCGATGAAGGGGATGACGTTCATGGCGATCTGGGTGGCGAAGGTTTTGACCTCCGGCTTCTCACCGGCGGCGAGGGCGGCCATCTGGTTGTTGAGCTCGGTGATGCCGTTCTGGCCCGCGCCGGAGACGGCCTGATAGGTGCAGACCACCATGTTCTCAATGGGGGAGCACTTGTTGATGCCGGCCACGGACATGAGGGCGATGATGGTGCAGCAGTTGGGGTTTGCGATGAGGCCCTTGTTCTTAAAAGCGTCGTCGCCGTTGATCTCCGGCACCACCAGGGGCACGTCGGGATCAAGACGGAAGGCGGAGCTGTTGTCGATGTACACGGCGCCGCTCTTTTTGATGGCGGGGGCAAACTGCCGGGACATATCGCCCTCCACCGCGCCGAGGACGAAATCCAGCCCGTCGAAGGCGTCGTCTCTGGCCTCCTGGATGGGGACGTCCTGGCCCTTGAATTTCACGCATTTGCCCACGCTTCTGGCGCTGGCCAGGGGGCGCAGCTCACCAACGGGGATGTCGTACTCCTCCAGGATCTTCAGCATTTCCTGGCCGACGGCGCCGGTGGCGCCGAGAACTGCGATATTCAGTGCTTTCATGATTGTGCCTCCTGTCATTTTTTAGCCTGCGAAGCGCTCGTAGAGGACGCGGATCGCGTTTTCATAGTCCTTGTTTTCCACGCCCACGATGATCGCCAGCTCGTCGGCGCCCTGGGCGATGGTGCGAATGTTGATGCCGTTGCGCCCGAGGGCGTGGAAGAGTCTGCCGGAGGTGCCGGGCTGGAAGCTCATCTTCCTGCCCACGGTGGCCACCAGGGCGATGCCCTCCTTGATATCGATGTCGTCGGGCCGGACGGCCTTCTGGATGTCCGCGATCACGTCGTAGACGCTTTCGCCCAGAGCCGCCGTGGCGCTGACCAGGGCGAAGGAATCGAGCCCCAGGGTGATGTGCTCGACCGGCGCGTGGTAGCGGTCGAGGATCTCCAGCGCCTGCCGGAGGGAAGCGGAGGTGTTCATGTTCCTCTTCTTGATGGTGAGGATGGTGAAGTTGCGCCGTCCGGCGATGCCGGTGATGAAACGCTCCTGCTCGCCGGCGGAGGGCTCCTCCTCCACATTCTCCACGATCATGGTGCCCGCGTCCTCAGGGCGGTTGGTGTTGCGGATGTTCAGGGCGATGCCCTTTTCCTTCACCGGGAGGATGGAGTCCTCATGCAGCACCGAGGCCCCCATGAAGGCCAGCTCCTGCAGCTCCGCGTAGGTGATCTTGGCAATGGGCGCGGGGTTATCCACGATGCGGGGGTCGGCCATGAGGATGCCGGAGACGTCGGTCCAGTTCTCGTACACGTCCGCGTCCACCGCGGCGGCGGCCAGGGCGCCGCTGATGTCGCTGCCGCCCCGGGACATGGTCTTGATCTTCCCGGTGGGCAGCTTCCCGTAGAAGCCGGGGATCAGGATATTGCCGTAGCTCTCCATGGCCTCGCGGATGGCGGAGTAGGTTTTCTCCCGGTCGATCTGCCCGTCGAAGCCGAAGAACACACAGTCGGCGGCGTCGACAAATCTATATCCAAGATATTCCGCCATGAGCTTCGAGGTGAAATATTCGCCCCGGGAAACCAGTTCGTCCACGCTCATGTCGCGGTTGAGACGCGCGGCCAGTGCGTCAAACTCCGACTCCACGTCGAAGTGCAGCCCCAGCGTGTCCCGGATCTCCACAAAGCGCTGGCGGATGGTGCCCACGATGTCATCGCAGGATACGCCGTAAGTGATGTGGGCGTGGCAGAGATACAGCAGGTCTGTCAGCTTGTGGTCCTCCGGGTTCCGCTTGCCCGCCGCCGAGGTGATGACGATGCGCCGGGCGGGATCGGAGAGCACGATGTCGCGTACCTTTTGAAACTGTTCGGCCCCCGCGACGGAGGAGCCGCCGAATTTTGCTACCTTTATCATGGTTTTACTCCATTGCGGCAAAGAAGATGCTGCCGCCCGACGCGCGAATGCGCTCCGCCAGGGCGTGCATGGCGGGGACGGACAGGGGCTTTGTCACACCGCGGACGTTCTCCCCGTCGGCCCAGCATTTTTCAAAGTCGAAGGCGTCCGCCCTGGCGGCCGCGGCGCGCACATAGTAGGGGTGGACACAGGCGCTGTTGTCGGCCTGGACCTTCACGCAGCCGGGGCGCAGCATCTCCATGCTGCCCAGACCGTACAGGTCCCGCACCACCGCGGAGGCGGTGGGATAGCGGCCCGCGCCCTGGCCCATCAGCACGATGGCGCCGGCGTTTTCGCCCAGGTACTTGGCCATGTTGAAGTTCTTCAGCACCGAGCACTCCGGCGCGGAGGCCGGGAAGAGCACGGGCTCCACATAGGCATAGACGCTGTCGCGGGTTTCGCCGCCGGAGGTGACGAGCCGGCAGGTCAGCCCCAGGGACTGGAAGTGCGCCACGTCCTCCGCGGTGATGCTCTCGATGCCCTCGCGGCAGAAGCCGTCCACCGGCAGCTTGTCGTAGGCCACCGCGCAGGCCAGCATGATTTTGCGCAGCGCGTCCAGACCCGACACGTCCGCCGTGGGGTCGGCCTCGGCATAGCCCAGGGCCTGGGCCTGCCGGAGCACGTCGCCGTAATCCTTGCCCTCGGACTGCATGGCGTCCAGCATGAAGTTGGTGGTGCCGTTGAGGATGCCGCCCAGGGAGAGGATGCGGTCGCTCTCAGAGGCGATGGCCAGGTTGTGCAGGAAGGGCACGCCGCCGCCGCAGGCCGCCGAGAAGAGGAAGGAGACCCCTTTGTCCCGGGCCAGGGCCGCAAGCTCGATGCCATGGGCCGCCACCAGCGCCTTGTTGGAGGTGACCACATGCTTGCCGGCTGCCAGAGCCATGGCCACATAGCTGTTGGCGGGCTCGATGCCGCCCATGACCTCAGCCACGGCGAAAACCTCCGGGTCGTTTGCGATGGCCTCCATGGAGGAGACCTTAAAGGGCGCGTCCTCCTTGCCGGGGCGCACCAGAACGGGGCCCTGCTCAAAGCCGGGGGCGTTTTTCAGCATCTCGTAGACGCCCACACCCACGGTTCCAAATCCCAATACTGCTACTTTCATAAGCTCCTCCCTCTATATGTCCGCTGAGAAAAGACACATGTCGTTACACAGGCGACAGTGTACCACAAGTTGCGGCAAAAAACAAGGCTGTGCAGGCGAAAAAAATCGTCAGAATTGCACGGACGGCGGGGGTAAAAATTGGCGAACTTTCACAAGTGATTCGGGGGCATTTTAAGAAACGTTAAGTTGAAGAATTCCGGCGACTCTGTTATACTGACCACAGACAGGGAAAACTCTGAACAAGGAGGAATATAAAATGGCAGAACTGGAAAAGCTCAGCGACGATTCGCTGGACGCGATCTCCGGCGGTATCAAGTACAACATCGGCGCCACCCCCGTGGACGTGTTGGACGCCCCCGGCGGACGCCTGATCGCCCGCCTGTACCCGGGCGACTTTCTCGTGACGGACGGGAGCCGCGCCATGGCCAACGGCATCTGGTGGCATCACGTCTACTTCTCCCGGGGCGACGGGTATGTCAACGCCGCCGTCCTCGGCCTGTAAGGAGAGAGCAGAGGGAAAAAAGAGGAGCCGGAAGGCTCCTCTTTTTTTTGAGACTGTCAAAAAACCTGCGGTTATGAAGGACAACAGGGCCGCAGGGGAGCTCGAGGGGGCAAGGCCCGCCTCGAGTTGGATAAACCGCCGTCCGGAAAGCCTTGATTCTCAAAGCTTTCCGGGTAATAGCATTTTGCTCTGAGCAAAATGCTCGGCGGCTGTAGTTTGTCAGAAAAGTCCATCAAGGACTTTTTTGACAAACTGGAAAAAAGAGGAGCCGGAAGGCTCCTCTTTTTTTGCCCGATTCGGGGGATTCTTCGCGCCGACCGGGCGAGGCTTGTCCCCCGTAAGCCGGGCGCGATAAGCGCGAGCAGCTCAAGAGAGAGCCGGGCATCAGACGGGCTCTCTCTTGACGTTTTACTCTTCCGGCCCGTCCACCAATATCCAGCTGGTGTTGTCCGGAATGTAGTTGATGACCACGGGCACCAGCCGGTCGTACACATTGCCGGTGGTGACGTTGGCCTCGATATCCTCCACGTTGAAGGGGTAGCTGAACTTGTCCGTGTCCAGGTAGACCCGGTCGTAGAACTGCATGAACAGCACGGCGTTCTGCCCGGTGGTCAGGTCGTCCCGCACCAGGGCCTCACGGGTGTTGCAGCAGATGGACAGCACCTTGTCGCCCCGGTCATAGAGCTGATCCGCCACGCCTGCGGCCAGGCCGCAAACGGCGGCGGCGGTGCTGCGCGGCGTGGAGATCTCCCGCGTATAGAGCAGGGGGATGGGCTCGGCCAGGGACGGATGGGCCACATCCTTGAGCACCACTTCGTCAAAGCCCAGGTCCCAGAGTTCCCGGCACATCTCCGCGATCCAGGTCCGCAGCTCGAGACTGTAGGGATCCAGCCAGGTGCCCAGCCCGTCCCGGAAGTTGAGCCCGCCCTCGGTGTGGATGCAGAAGGCGGTGCTGCGGGTGGGCAGCAGCTCGTCAAGACAGCAGCTGATCTGAGCCACGAGATAGATGTTCTTCTCCTTCAGGGAGGCGATGATGTCCGGGATGGCCTTGGAGGTCTCTGAGGTCATGGCCAGGGAGTAGGCCTGGGCCATCTGGGTATGGGTCTCCCACAGGCACACGCCGGAGCGGGGCTTCATCTCCAGCATCAGCGCGTTGCCGGCCACGAGACGGGCGGAGTATTCGAGAATCTTGTCCGGGTTGATGTTCTCGGCGGGGATGAAGATGGCTCGCACCGGGGGCACGTTTTCCCCCGCGCGGGTGCGGACGTAGGAGTAGTCTGGCTCGCCGTAGGAGAGGGGGACGCTGACGGGCTCAAAGTCCTTGACCACGTGCCCGCTGCTGTCCACCTCGCTGACGCCGCCGGTGCCGCCCAGAATGGGCAGTTCCACCGAGACGCCGTCCTTGGAGATCACGGCGTACTTCTGCATCCCGTAGAACAGAACCAGGATAACCGAAAAGACCGCAAGCAGGATCAGAAAGGGGAGGAAGGCGTAGTTCCTGCGCTTGCGCCGGCCCTTGTAGAATTCCTGTACGCGCGCCAAGGGCTCAGTCCTCGATCATGGAAATGCGGCGGATGTGGCGCGCATCGTTGGAGAAGGGGGTGTCCAGGAAGGTGTCGACAATCTTCAGAGCCAGTCCCTCGCCGGTGACCCGTGCGCCCAGCGCCAGGATGTTGGCGTCGTTGTGCTCGCGGGTGGCCTGGGCGGAGAAGCAGTCCCCGCACAGAGCGCAGCGGATGCCGGGAACCTTGTTGGCGGTGATGGACACGCCGATGCCGGTGCCGCAGATGAGAATGCCGCGCTCGCACTCTCCGGCGGCGACGGCCTTCGCCACTGCCTTGGCATAGATGGGATAGTCGCAGGAATCGCTGCTGAAGGTGCCGCAGTCAAAATACTCCAGACCCCGCGCCTCCAGGTGCTGCATGATCTTCTGCTTCAATTCAAAACCGCCGTGGTCACAGCCGATGGCAATCATATTTGTTTATCCTCCTGTTTGATATCGGATTAAATTAGTATACCACGCTTTTGCGGCCAAATCAACACACAACAGCGGCCGTCTGCATTTGACAAAGCGGGAGCCCGTTTCGTATAATGGACGGGCGAGTACGCAGCAAAGGAGGATCCGCCATGAGACGATGGATTTCGCTTTTTCTGATCCTGCTGCTCCTTCTGCCCGCGGCGGGGGGCCGGGCCTTCGCGGAGGATACGCTGAGCTGGAGCCTGCAGAGCGGGGTACTGACCATCAGCGGCCGGGGCAGTATGCAGGACTTCGCCGGGGACGTGGCTCCCTGGCGCAGCGGTGCCGGGGAGGCGCAGGAGCTCCAGGTGAGCTACGGCGTCACACACATCGGCAGCCAGGCCTTCCAGTATATGAGCGGACTGAAGACCGCCATCCTGCCTCAGAGCGTTACCAGCATCGGCGTAGGCGCCTTCTACGGCTGCAAGGAGCTGGGCTTTGTGCTGCTGCCCGACGGGCTGGAGACGCTGGAGACCTCCGTGTTCGACCACTGCAGCGGCCTGAAGAACATCCGGCTGCCGGATGGGATGGTAAAAATCGGCAACGCGGCCTTCAACTGCTGCTCGTCCCTGGAGGAGATCTATATTCCCGATTCCGTCACCGAGATCGAGGACTCCGCCTTCAACGCCTGCAAGAAGCTGAAGAACGTATACTTCGGCGGCAGCAGGGCGCAGTGGGAGCGCATCGGGATCGAGGGCTACAACAGGTATCTCCTGAACGCGGCGATCGAGTTTGATGCAAACCCGGCCGACCACATTCACGCTGTGGACGAGGTCTGGGCGGCGGAAAGCCGGGAGCTGGAATGGTCCCTCTCCGAGGACAAGACCCTGACCATCTCCTGCTACGGGCGGATGCCCGACTACGCCGGGGACGTGCCCCCCTGGGAGAAGGAGCGGGCCAACATCAAAGCCATCGTCATCGAGCCGGGTGTGACGCATGTGGGCAACCAGGCCTTTCAGTACTGCAAAAACGTCCGGTCCGTCTCCCTGCCGCAGACGGTGCAGAGCATCGGCAGCGCGGCCTTTTACAAGTGTGCGCAGCTGGAGGAGATCAGCTTTCCCTCCGGGCTGCAGCAGCTGGGTGAGCAGGCCTTTGACCACTGTGAGAAGCTGCGGAGCGTTTCCCTTCCCCGGGGCGTGAGCCGGATCCCGGAGGCGGCCTTCAACTGCTGCACGGCGCTGGAGACGGTCAAGCTTTCGGGCAGCCTGACCGCCGTCGAAAGCTCCGCCTTCAACGGCTGTAAAAACCTGAAGGACCTGTGGCTTCGGGGCAGCGCCTCGGATTGGGAGAGCGTGGAGATCGGCCCGTACAACGCCCCGCTCAAAACGGTCACGGTCCACTGGGACGCCGCCCGCTGAAAGACAGAATAGACAGAAAAACTGCCGCCTCTTTGAGGCGGCAGTTTTTCGCTTGTTCAGCTTAGGCGTTGGCCTTCTTGGCCATGTCGCACAGAGCGGTGAAGGCGGCGGGATCGTGAATCGCAGTCTCGGAGAGCATCTTGCGGTTCATGTCGACACCGGCCATCTTCAGACCGTGCATGAAGGTGGAGTAGTTCATGCCGTTGGCCTTGCAGCCGGCACTGATACGGGTGATCCACAGCTTGCGGAAGTCTCTCTTCTTCTGCTTGCGGCCGACGTAAGCGTAGCGGCCGGACTTCATCAGCTGCTCATTGGCCATTTTATAGTGACGGGACTTGTTGCCCCAGTAACCCTTTGCAAGACCGAGAACCTTGCTTCTGTGCTTGCGGGTCATCATTGCGCCTTTAACTCTTGCCATTTCAATATCCTCCTATTTCGACTCGGTAACCCTTATTTGTAAGGGATCATTTTCTTGATGGTTGCCTCGTTGGTCACATCGGCGTAAGCCTCAGAACGCAGACGACGGCAGCGCTTGGTGGTCTTCTTGGTGAGGATATGGCTCTTGTAAGCGTGTGCACGTTTGACCTTGCCGGACTTGGTGAGATTGAATCTCTTCTTGGCACCGCTGTGGGTCTTCAGTTTGGGCATGATAGTTTCTCCTTCCGTAATTCAATACAGGGAAATCTCCCGCTGTATACTAAATTATTCCTCAGCCTTGGGCTCTTCTGCCTTCGGCTGCTTGGGCTTGGCCGGCTTCTTGGCCGGGGCCTGGGGCTTGGGGGAGAGGAACATGGACATGTTGCGGCCCTCCAGCTTGGGGGCTTTGTCCAGGTTTGCGATCTCTCCGCATTTGGCCGCAAAGTCCTTCAGCAGCACGGCGCCGATCTCGGTGTGGGCCATCTCGCGTCCGCGGAAGCGCACGCTGACCTTCACCCGGTCGCCGTCGCTGAGAAACTTCTGGGCGTTTTTGAGCTTGGTGTTGAAATCATTGGTGTCGATGCCGGGAGACATGCGGATCTCCTTGATCTCAATCACGCGCTGATTCTTCTTGGCTTCCTTCTCACGCTTGGTCTGCTCAAAACGGAACTTGCCGTAATCCATGACCTTGCAGACGGGGGGGTTGGAGCCCGGAGCGATCTTGACCAGGTCCATGTCATGCTCCATTGCGACCTTCATGGCCTCCTCGATGGACATGATGCCAAGCTGCTCTCCCTGATCGCCGATCAGGCGTACTTCTTTGTCAAGGATCTCTTCGTTGATTTGATGAACAGCGTTTGCGATTGTGAACACCTCCGGAAAATCAAAAAGCTCGGATGCACGGCATCCGAGCGAAAAAACACAGTCTCGCCCCAGTGAGGCGGTGCTTTTATGAACCGCGGCTGGCGCAATTGCCGCCGGGTGAGGTATGGGGATGCCGTACCTTCTTTGTTTTAGCCTATGTAATATAACAGGATTTCAGACCGAAGTCAAGTACTTTTTTCCCCTTTTTTAATAATTCTCCTCCGGCGCGCCGGCCAGCTTCTCCTGCTCCATGGCAAGCTTCACGATGCGGCTGGTGCCGAGCCGGTCTGCGCCCAGATTGATGAAGTCCTCCGCGTCCTGGAGGGAGGAGATGCCGCCGGCGGCCTTGACCTTCAGGGTGTGGGGGGAGTTCTCGCGCAGGAGCTTCACGTCCTCGCGCGTGGCGCCGCCCCGGGAGAAGCCGGTGGAGGTCTTGATGAAATCGGCCCCGCAGTCGGAGACCACCTTGCACAGGTGGATCTTTTCCTCATCGGTCAGCAGGCAGCACTCGATGATGACCTTCAGGATCTTGCCGGGGATGGCCTCGCGTACGGCGCGGATGTCATTGGCCACGTCCACCCAGCAGCCGTCCTTGACCATGGAGACGTTGATGACCATGTCGATCTCGTCGGCGCCGTTTTTGACCGCGTCGGCGGCCTCAAAGGCCTTGGCGGCGGAGGTCATGTACCCGTTGGGGAAGCCGATGACCGTACAGAGCGTGAGCCGGTCGCCCACATAGCGCTTTGCCCCGGCCACATGGCAGGGGGGGATGCAGACGCTGGCGCAGGAATAACGGATGGCCTGGTCGCAGAGTGCGCGGATCTCCTCGCTGGTGCAGTCGACCCGCAGCAGGGTGTGGTCACAGGTTTTCAGAATCTGGCTGATATCCATAAAAGAATCTCCTTTTTCACGTTTTTTTGACGTCTCATTATACCGCGAACCACCGGCATATTCAAGAGCCGCCGCCGAATAAGATGAAGCATCAAAGACGAAAAGGACGGCTCACGGATGGAAAACTACAAGGAAAACAATGCGGTCAGACTCTGCGGCACGATGGCCGGTCCCCCGGTCTTCTCCCACGAGAGCCGGGGCCAGCGCTTTTACTGCTTCCCGCTGGAGGTGCGCCGCCTCTCCGGCACGGCGGACAGGCTCAACGTTCTGGCCCGCCCGGAGCTGCTGGAACAGACGGAAGCGGAGGCGCGTGAGCGGCTGCAGGTCCTGGGCCAGCTACGCAGCTACAACAACCGGCGGGGGGAGGGGGCGCGCCTGGTGCTGACGGTGCTGGCCCGCGAGCTTCTGCTCACGGACAGTCCGGACGAAAACGCCGTGGAGCTCCGGGGCACCCTCTGCAAGGAGCCGAATCTCCGCGTCACCCCCATGGGCCGGGAGATCTGCGATCTGATGCTGGCGGTCAACCGCAGCTACGGACGCTCGGATTACCTGCCCTGCATCTGCTGGGGGAGCCTCGCCCGGCAGGCGGCCCGCTGGACGGTGGGAGCGCGTGTGGAGCTGGCGGGCCGGTTTCAGAGCCGCCCCTACATCAAGCTGACCGAGGCGGGGCCCGCGGAGCGGGTGGCCTTCGAGGTCTCCGCCGCGGAGGCCGCGCTCCTTGCGAGCGCGGAAGAAAACGGATAGACAAACATTCTGGGAGCCTTTGCCGAAGGCCTTGACGGGGAAACGGGAAAACGTTATGTTAACCATGGAGGTGGTAACATGATGAAGAAAACCCTGCTGCTCCTGCTCTCGGCAGGCTTTGTCCTGGGGGCGCATCTGCACCCTTGCTGCGACTTCGAGGTGGCGGGACAGCGGCTGGAGCTGGGCTGCACGATCGCGGCGGCCCGCCGGGCGGAGTGGGCCGCGTCCGCCGCGGCGGAGGAAATCCTGCCAGGGGCGCCGGAGCTGCCGCAAGCGAGAATGCATGTGCGTCTGCGGCTGAAAAAGGGCACGGACAACGCCCCGGCGCTCTCCGACGCAATTCTGCGCGCGACCCCCGGTATCGCCCTGCGGGAGACGGTCTGGGCGGGGGAGCGCTGCTTCGGCGCGGTGAGCGATGGGGCGGACTTTATGGCGCGGCTGCGGGACTACCTGGCAAACACCCTGCCCGCCTGGGCCAGGGGCGGGGTGCTGAGCCGCCCGCTCACGGTCAGGCGCGGCTACGGCCGGGCGGGCTACGTCTCCACCCCGGGGGACATGGTGCTGCTGGTGACCGGCGCGGTGCCGGTGATCTGGTACGACGGGGAGGGCAATTTCGCCACAGCGTGAAACAGGAGGCGTGTGGATACATCCACACGCCTCCTGTTCAGTCTGTCAAAAAACTACCCAAACGCCCTCGCTTCTGGTACAATAGGAGCGGGGGTGTTGTCATGGACGAATGGAAGAAAGACGCGCGGCGAGATGTGGTATTTGTAGACATCGACGCACTG